>JADMIO010785029.1_pt1 | contig 40626 bp, 35 predicted proteins | sample 8958161 | NCBI WGS metagenome assembly JADMIO01 (sample SAMN16585339, study PRJNA669376) | soil metagenome | isolation source: Crop rotation soil | place: USA: Cullars Rotation, Alabama | collected 2011
GCCGCGACTTCAAGTCACGTGAATTCCAAGCTTCGGATCCCACTGTGCTGGAAAGGGGGCACGGACAGCGATACGTGAGCGCACCGGTTTTCGGGCGTCCGGAAGCGGCGGCTGCGAAGAAGATACTGGTGATCCCGGCGGGCGATGCTGCGACCGTTAAGGAACTCGCGCCCGTTTTCGAAGCGATCGGGCGGCAGACTTTCGTGGCGGGGACGGAGCCATGGCAGGCGAACGCCGTGAAGTTGTGCGGGAACTTCATGATCGCGAGCATGATCGAGAGCTTTTCCGAAGCTTATTCGACGCTACGCAAGGCAAGTGTGGACCCGCACATGTTCCTGGATGTGATGTCGGCGCTGTTCGGGTCGCCGGTGTACGCGAATTACGGCAAGCTGATCGCCGACGGGAAGTTCGAGCCGGCGGGCTTCGCGCTGCGGCTGGGATTCAAGGATGCGCGGCTGGCCATCGAAACGGCCAGGGAGTGCGCATCGCCCATGCCCATTGCGAGTGTGCTGCACGACAGGCTGCTGGAGGCGATTGCGCTGGGGATGGGCGATATCGATTGGTCGGGTGTGTCGCGCGTCTCGGCGATGCACGCCGGGTTGTAACGCGGCAGATCGATTTGCAGTTCGAGTTCGTTATACATCGAGCTGGTGAGGCGGAAGCCTGACCTTTGGAGGAGACGCAAGGCCGCTCGGTTGTCGGATGAGGTGAGCGCCCAGACGCGGCGAATGCCGCGAGCGGCAGCCTCGTTCAGAGCCATCTTCACCAGGGTTTTTCCGACGCCTCGACGGCGAAAGTCTTCGTCCACGAAGATTGCCAGTTCGGCGGAGGACCCGTCGTTGGGGACGAGAAAACAATGCCCGGCGGCTTCTCCGTCCGGCGAGAAAACCGCGAAGTTGAGATCGTGCCTGAGTGCGGCGGCGAGCCAGTCCCGGCGGGCTTCGGGATTATGCGGCGGAAGTCCGAGTGCAGCCGCCAGAGGATGGAAGCGATCGTACATTCGGGTGAGCGAATCGATCTGTGAGGAGCCGAGAGACTGGGTTGCAAGCTGCGGGCCCATGACCTTTGGATGTGATGGAGACGCCTCCGGATCCAGCGCGTCGTGAACCGTTGGGTTCACCCCGGATTCGGCCTCGCGACGCATGATGCGGCGTTTGCGGTTGCGCAGCTCTTTGTTTTTAACTACTTCGAGAACGGCCGCGACGCATCATGCGTGGCCTCCGCCTCGCAAGTGCTGTAAAAAGCGGAATGCGGGAGCCCCGAAAGTCAGTCACACGTTTTTCAGATTTATTTTTGGTTTAAATGCAAGTACTTGCCAGTTCGAGATCCTGAAGTCCGATGTACCGTGGTGTAGTCTGGAGACGTCAAGAGGGAGTTCGGTTCCCCTGATTGCCTGCTTGATTTTGTCCCCATTCTTTCCTTAACTTCCTTCCCGCTCTTTGGAGCGTTCTTTCTTAGACCGGATTCTCTCTCAATGGCGTGTGGCTGGGCCGGGGTGTGTGACGCACCCCGCCTTCGCCACAAGATGCTACAACGATGGGCATGCGATGGATTGCAGGCTTGGTTGCGGCGATCGGATTGGCGAATGCAGCGGACGTGCAGATTGCAGCGACGCCGCCGATGGGGTGGAACAGTTGGGATTCGTATGGAACCAGCGTTCGGGAGGACGAGGTTAAGGCGAATGCGGACTACATGGCCTCGCGGCTGAAAAGCCATGGGTGGCAGTACATCGTCGTCGATATTCAGTGGTACGAGCCGAATGCCAAGGCGCACGGGTATCGCGCGAACGCCGAACTGGTGATCGACTCGTACGGGCGGCTTCTGCCCGCCGTGAACCGGTTTCCTTCCGCGGCGAACGGGGCGGGGTTTCGGCCGCTTGCGGAGTATATCCACTCGAAGGGGCTGAAATTCGGGATCCATATCATGCGCGGCATTCCGCGGCAGGCGGTCGCGAAGGATTTGCCTGTTTTCGGCGGAAAGGCAAAGGCAAGCCAAATCGCCGATACCAAATCCATTTGCAAGTGGAACACCGACATGTATGGGGTGGATATGTCGAAGCCCGGGGCGCAGGACTATTACGATTCGATCGTCCGGCTGTACGCCGATTGGGGCGTGGATTACATCAAGGCTGACGATATCGCGACGCCGTTGCACGCGGAGGAAATTGTGGCGCTGCACCGGGCCATTCAAAAGTCCGGACGGCCCATCGTACTGAGCCTGTCGCCGGGGCCGGCCGATGTGAATCGCGCCGCTTTCTATGCCGAGAACGCCAATTTGTGGCGGATCTCGGACGATTTTTGGGATCGCTGGCAGGACCTGCGGAAAGCATTCACCCTCCTGGAGCGGTGGAGCCCTTACGTGAAGCCAGGGGGCTGGCCGGACGCGGATATGCTGCCGTTGGGGCGGATCGGGATCCGGGCGGAACGTGGCGACGACCGGCCGACGCGGTTCACGCGTGACGAGCAGCGGACACTCATGACGATGTGGTCGATCGCGCGGTCACCGCTGATGTTCGGCGGCGACCTGCCGAGCAGCGACGAGTTCACGCAGTCGCTGATCACCAACGATGAGGTGCTGGCGGCAAATCAAAAGGGCAAGAATCCGCACAAGGTTTCGGAGAACGGTGGGACAGTGGTGTGGGAATCGGACGCGGAAAAGGGAAAGTACATGGCTATCTGCAATACCGGCGAACAGCCCGAGACTTTCACTCCGAGCCAGGGTGTGTATCGCGACTTGTGGGAGCACAGAGATGTTAGGGACCGGAATCCGATCACCATTGCCCCCCACGCGTGCGGGTTCTATAGGGTTCAGTAGGTTTCCTTACCAGCGCGGGAGGACGCGCTTCCAGTTCGGATCGACGTGGCGGCGCATTTCGGCTTCGTCGTCGCGTTTGCGGTACGGGATTTTCCGGTAACGCTCACGGCCGCGCGCGACCTGGTCGTAATCCAGCTCGACGCCGAGCCCCGGCTTCTCGGGGATGCGGACGCAGCCGTCTACGAATGAAATCCGGCCGCCGGCGACTACTTCGTCTTGCGCGGTCTGCCACGGGTAATGCGTGTCGCAGGCGTATGTGAGATTCGGGCACACGGCGGCGGCGTGGGTCATGGCCATGAGGCTCACGCCCAGGTGGCTGTTGGAATGCATCGACAGCCCCATGCCGAGCACTTCGGTGAACTTGGACAGGTGCTGCAGGTTGCGAAGGCCGCCCCAGTAATGCGGGTCGGAGAGAACGATCTGAACGGCGTCGAGCTGCGCGGCGCGCGGGACGTCTGCAAAGCTCGTCACCGCGACATTGCTGGCCTGTTGAACGTCGTGACCCTGCGCGTTAAGGCGGTTTCGGACTTCGGCCATGCCCTCGAGCGTGGCGCAGGGGTCCTCGAGGTATCCACCGTTGGCCAACTCGGCGTGAAGCGCTTCGCCGACACGCACGGAAGTATCGACGCTCCAGGCGCAATTAGGATCGATGCGCAGAGGCAGAGCGGGGAAGGCTTCGCGCAGGGCGCGGATTGAGGCGATCTCGGCGTCGGGATCGAGCACGCCGCCTTTGAGCTTGATTTCGCGGAAGCCGTACTGGTCGATCATCTGGCGGCACTCGCGGACGCAGGCCTCGGGGTCCAGAACTTCGCCGTATTCGTCTTCGCGGGCGTCGTCGCCGACTCCGCCTCCGCCCGCGTGCTTGTAGAAGAGATATGCGGAGAAGCTAACCTCGTCGCGGACGCGGCCGCCGATGACGTCGCAGACGGGTTTGCCAACGGCCTTGCCGATCATGTCGAGTGCGGCGATTTCAAGCGCGGCGAATGTGCGGGATTGAACGTCCAGGGGGTTCTCACCGGGGACGAGCCAGGTTTGGGAGTGGTCCACAGCCGACGAACTACGATTGTCTGTGCCAGTCAAAGCCCGATGGAGCAATGAGAGCTGGAACGGGTCCATTCCGACCACGCGGGGACGGGCGGCTTCGAGCGCGGCGAGCGGGCCATCACCGCCATAGGTCTCGGCGATGCCGGTTATACCGGAATCGCTCCGTAGCTCGACAATTGTGCGCAGCGCGAACGGTGCGTGGAGACCGTACGAGCTGCGCAAAGGGGGGTCGGCGATGGCTATAGGGTGCAAAATCAATTCGGTAACTCGCATGGCGCCTGGATTGCTACTAGGTGGAGTGAGGGTTGATTGAAATGGAAGCCATCGTAATTACAGCAACGCTGGTAGGCAGCTTTGTGGGGGCGCTGGCGATTCAAAAAGCCGCGCTCGAAGGACTATTCCGCGCTATGGACGCGGGACGTCGCAGCACCCGGGACTAGCGCGCTATTTGCGTGCACCGCGCTGCGGGTTCTTCAATTGCGACTGGCGGACCTTCCGACTTTTGCGCTTGGGCTTGCGAATCACGAACGTGCCGCTGCCCAGGTATTCCGCTTGAAAGAGTTTGTCGTCAGCCAAATTTGATCTCCTTCCCAGGATTGTACCAAGGGGAAGTGTGTGAAATACGGCAGACGCCTATTCGGAGCGGAGTGCACGAAGAGGGTCCACAGTTGCAGCGCGCCGCGCGGGGACGGCATTGGCGAGCAGTCCGACGGCGGCAACTGCCGATATTACGGCGACGTAGATGAGCGGGTCGCGCGGGCTGACGCCGAAGAGCAGGTCTTCGAGCATGCGTGCAGCGCCGAGGGTGACCGCGAGTCCCAGCGTCGATCCGGCGGCGACCAAAATCATGCCGCTGCGCAGTACGCCTGCGAGAACTTCTCCGGGACTTGCACCGAGCGCGATGCGGACGCCGATTTCGCGCGTACGCTGCGAAACGGCGTACGAGATTACACCGTAGATTCCGGCGGCCGCCAACACGAGCGCTACTAGCGCGAACATACCGATGAGCCACGAATAGGCGCGCCTGGCCCAAAGCGAGCGGTCGATCTCCTCTGTCATCGTGCGCACACGGTACATCGGCAGGTCGGGATCAAGGCGTTCGAGAATCCGGCGCGCGGGCTCAATGAGCGATTCAGGATTGGACTTCGCGCGCAGTACCAGGTCGAGGCTCATCGGCCACTGCATCTGGGCTTCCGGTGTGTACACTGTGGGACGTTCTTCGCCGTCGAGTCCGTAGTGCTTCTCGTCGCGCAGTACGCCGATTACCGTCCACCAAGGGACATCGCGGCGGGGATAGCGGATGTGCCTGCCGATGGCGCTGGCACCCGGCCAGTGCATCCGGGCAAACGTCTCACTCACCATCGCGACAGGATGTTCTTTGATCGTTCCGTCGTGTTCGTCGAACTGGCGGCCGGCGAGGACGGTCATGCCGATCGCGTCGAAGTAGCCGGGTGTCACGACGACCTGCAAGACGACGGGATTTTTCGCGCCGGGCTTCGGAGTTTCTCCTTCCACCTCAAGAAATTGGCCCCAGTGGCCGCGGAGCGGGGGAGCCGAAGCCGCGCCTGCGCCCGCAACGCCGGGTAACGCGCGCAACGAGGTAAGGAAATCGCGATAGAACGCAACGGCCTGTTCGGGTTTCGGATAGGTCTTCTCCGGAAGACCGACGCTGAACGTGAGGACGTTTTGCGGCCGAAAACCGGGATCCACGTGCAGCACTTTCTGGAACGCGCGGATGAGAAGGCCGGATGGAATCAAAAGCGCGAGCGCCAGCGCGATCTCCGCGACTACCAGGGCATTGAGCGTACGCCGCCGGGCGCGTGACAACGAAACGCGGAGAGCCGCCTGGTGAAGAGCGCCCCGGAGGTCGGCGCGCGAGCCCTGGAGTGCCGGAGCCAGTCCGGACGCGAGAGCGGCCGCAGCGGTAAGCAAGACGCAGAACGCGGCGAAGCGGGCGTCCAGCCCGAAATCGATCCATCGCGGAGTGGCGGCGGGCAGAAGCGACACGATGGCCCGCAGCGCGACCCAGCCCAGAAAGACTCCCGCCATGCCACCGGCGGCCGCGAGCACAGCATTTTCCGTAAGCAACTGACGGATGATGCGCGACCGCGAAGCGCCCATCGCGGCGCGGATCGCAACCTCATGGGCGCGTCCGGATGCGCGAACCAGCATCAATGCGGCGATATTGGCGCACGCGACCAGAAGGACGACGGAAATGGCCACTAACAGGATCCGGCCAGGCGCCTGGATGTCGCCGAGGTAATAAAGGCGTATGGAAGTCAGGATGGGCGCAGTGTAATCGTTCTCCTTTTGGCCGGCCGCGCTCAATGAGCGGTGGATTCGAAGGAGGTCCGCCTGGGCCTGCTCGGGTGTGACACCAGGCTTCAGACGCCCGATCCCATTGCCGCCCCAGCCGTTGGTCAGTCCCCGCGTGCCATCCGGCCCGAGAGGGGTCCAGACTTCGGCGCGGTCGGGGAACACCGCCTCTTTCGGCAGCACGCCGACGATTTTGTACGGCTCGTTGTCGAGTACGATGATGCGGCCGAGCACATCGCGATCGCCTGAGAAGGCGCGTTGCCAGAGGCCATAGCCGAGGAGGGCCACCTTGTCACCCTTCGGACGATCCTCTTCCGGTAGAAAGTTGCGGCCCATCACAAGTTTGAGCCGGAGGACATTCAACATGTCGCGGGTGACTTTGGCGCCGCGGATGTGCTGCGCAGGTCCGGGTTTAGACAAGTTGTAGTCGGGGCTTTGAAAGTACGTGATGCTGTCGAAGGTGGTGTTGCGGTCGCGCCAGGCGCAAAAGTCGGGCTCGGCGATGCCCACATACTTCAGGTTCCACTTGGGCGCTGTCTCATTGACGGCTATCAAGCGGCCGGGATCGGGAAAGGGCATCGGCTTCAGGAAGAGACTGTGGAACACGCCGCCGATAGCAGCTGCGCCGCCGATTGCCAGGGCCAGAATTCCCATGACCATGACGGAGAATGCCGGCTTCTGACGCATAGCTCGGAGCGCCAGGCGGATATTGTAAACGAGCACGCCGAGGTGTCTCGCCTTTGCCGAAGGGGGCTCAGGAGCCGGGCGGCGGCGGGCGCGATGCAGTGCTTCGACCAGCGGAGGGCTGTCGTTCAGCGGATCGGCGGCGAGGCGCCGCGCGTCGGGTTCGGACACGCCGGAGGCGAGCAGATCCTGGTAACGATCCTCGAGGTGTTGGGCGAGCTCGTCGATAATCTCGGCTTCGGCGGTGGGGTCGAGTTTGAGGTCGCCGAGGCGGTCGCGTACGATGCGATTCCAATCCGGTATATCAGGCATAGTCCACTCCTGTGATGCGTCGTATGGCTTCGGCAAACTGACGCCATCCCTGGCGCTGGGCCGCGAGGACTTTTCGTCCTTGCGCCGTGAGACGGTAGTAGCGCCGGCGACGCTGGTTGGGCTTCTCGATCCAACGGCCCTGGAGCCAGCCGCGGGCTTCGAGGCGGTACAGCAGAGGATAGAGCGAGGCGACGTTGAATTTCAGCGAGCCCTCGGAGCGGGTTTCGATCAGTTTGGAGATTTCGTACCCGTGGCGGGCGCGATCTTCGACCAGCGAAAGAACGAGGAGTTCGGCGCTGCCCTTCTTGAGCTCGCGATCTGGGAGTCGCATTGACATATATTGCTATGCAGTATATAGCAATATAGACCATTACGGCGAATGACGTGGGACAATTATCCGATGAACCGGCGGCAGCTCCTCGGCGGATCGCTTTTCGGCGCCTGCGCTGCACTCTGTAGCGCGGAACCAGCGTTTTCGGTGCACCTGACACGCACGCGGACGCGCCTTGCCCTGATTCCGCTACTGGTGGGCGACACTCGCCTGAGCTTTGTGGTCGATACCGGCGCTACGAACAGCATCATTGCCACAGAAGCTCTCGAGAAGGTGGGGCCGGGGGAATTTCGGGATCGAGGTCCGATGTCGGTTTTGTTCACGGGCGGGCGTGCGCCGGCGCACTCGATAACGCTCGGGTCGGTAGCGGTGGTGGGAGGCGAACGAGTACGGCTGGACGTGGCGGGGATGTCGCTGGCTCCATTTCGCGAGCAGTTCGGGGAGGCTGTGGACGGGCTTCTCGGGATGGATTTGCTGGCCAGGTATGGCTTGCGTTTCGATTTTCGCGGACAACGGCTGGACTTGCTGCCGCCCGAAACGGAAGTGACGCGACCCGATGCTGTCAAATTCGATCTCGACGCGGAGCGCAAGATTCTCTTTCCCGCACAGATCAGCGGGCGCATGGTCACAGCACTGCTGGATACGGGCGCCGTTCAATCGGGAGTGAATTGGGCGGCGGCAGAGCAGGCGGGAGTCAGCCGGTCTACGCCGGGACTGGCGAAGAGAGACACGATTGTAGGCGGCGACGGCCAACCGTGGACGGTTCACGAATTCCCCTTTCGCGTGCGCGCCGGATCCGTGTCATGGAATCGCCGGCCGCTGATCATCGCGGATGTACCTGCGTTCGAGAGCATGGGCCTGCGCGACAAGCCGGCGGCAATTTTGGGAATCGATTTAATGGACGGGCATGCAGTAGAGATCTCGTTGGCGGGCCGGCTGCTGGCGATCGCCTAGCGCTACAGAGGTTTGAGCTCGTCGATCGTGCATGTCAGGCGGGGGTGGACAGGGTCGGAAACGTCGAGCTGGTCCCAACGGATGCGAAAGCCCTTCAGCTTGCGCCGGATCAAGCCGAGCGCGGAGAGACGACGCAGCAAGGCCTGGCGGCCGACGAGGTACTCCATCACCTCGTGGCTCTCGCTGAGCTGCATCTCTTGAATGCGGCCGACGCGAGCGCCCTCGCGCGTGCGCACCATGCGGCCGAGGAGCATGTCCAACGGTATTTCGCTCATGAGCCCGGGATCCTCGTGATTATGCGCCGTAGCTTTCTCTCGGACGACATTAACTTGGTGCGAGCGCCGTCGATATCGACTTCGGTGTCCACGCCGATGTCGCGGATCTTCTCCCAGGCGATCCGGTAGACCGGCAGGTAGCGGGCGACCCACGCACCGAGGCGCGGATGGAGGCGGCGCGCTTTTACGGGCCAGCCGCTTTCAATCCACTTCAAGAGCGGCGGCCGGCCGGGGCGCAACTCGGCGATGATGCCGTCCACCTTCCCCAGGCGGAGCTGCTTGCGGTCCACCAGCTCGGCGTCGAGTACGTCACGAATCAGACCCATATCAGGCGCCTCCGGCGAGTTGCAGCGGAATGGCCACGATTGCCACGAGAAAGGCAAGGCCGATGATGGCGACGACGACCACGTTCGACCATCGCCGGTTGATGTGGCGGCCCATGTAATGCGGGTCGTTCATGAGGATGAGGAACGGGAAGGTCACCAACGGCAGTTCCACGCAGGTGAGCGCCATCGTGAACGTCGTGAGCGCCAGTGGGTTCACACCAGCCGCGACCGGCAGCGCGGCGATGAGCAGCAGCACGGAGTACGTGACGCTGAAGCGCGATTCGTGACGCGCTTTTTGCTGCATACCCCAGTTCCAGCCGAGCGTTTGCGCCATTTCATATGCGGAGCTGAGGCTGACTTCGGCGGCAGCGCCGAGGCAGCACACCGCGAGACAGATCGCGAAGAGTCGAGGCCCGGCGTGACCGAATACCGGCGTGAGGATCGTAGCCGCGTGGGCGTAATCCGATACGCGGACGCCCTGCGTGTGCAGCACCTGCGCGGAGCAAACCAGTACGCTGAGGGCGAGCACGGCGCCGAAGGTCATCCCGGCGGCGGAGACAAAGCGATTCACGCCGAGGTAACTGCGCTTCCAGTTCTCTTCGAGCGCGCCCGACGAATAGAAAAAAAGGGCGTACGGCGAAATGATCGCGCCGATGACGCTCACCCCGAGATACCAGAATGCCGCCGGTTGATTACGCGGCAGCGGCGGGATTATTCCCGAGAGCACAGCGCCGGGGTCTGGATGAAGGCGCCATGCGCAGACGACAAAGGCCAGGGTGACCAGGCCGAGCGAAGAGACGACGTGCTCCATCGTGCGAAAGCTGGCGCTCCAGATCAGCGCCCAGACGGCGAGCGCGACTGGAAGCGCCCACACTCGGAGCGACACGCCGGTGAGTAGTTGGAGAGCGATGGAGAAGCCGGCGATTTCGGACGCCAGGGTCAGCAGGTTGAGACTGAGTCCAGCCGCCAGGAGGAGCATGGAGAAGTTCGACCCGAAGCGATGATGAATGGCCTCGCGAAGCGGATGACTGCTGACCACCGCGAGGCGGCCGGACATTTCCATAAGGAATACGAGGCAGACGGCTCCGGCGACCACGGCCCAGATGAGACCGAATCCGTAGAAGGAACCGGCCTGCGCGGCGGTAGCAATGGCGCCGGCATCGAGGAAGCCCCCGATGCTGGTGACGATGCCGAGCGTGATCTCCAGCGCCTTCTTCAAATAGGGCGGAATGCACGGTTGGGACCAGGGTAAGGTTTGTGACATCGCGGGCCGAGCGGAGGACACGGGGTATTCTGGAAACGGTAAGGGGCATGGAGGCAGCAGAAACACAATCGGGGGAGAGCGCGCTGGACGCGGCGCCCGTCCGGCAACTCGGTCATACATTCCGCGCGCTGCGCCACCGGAATTTTCGGCTGTTTCTAAGCGGGCAGATCGTGTCGCTGGTGGGCACGTGGATGCAGAATGTGGCGCAAAGCTGGCTGGTCTACCGGATGACGCATTCGGAGCTGCTGTTGGGGACGGCCTGGTTCTGCTCACAGATCGCGGTGTTCGCCCTGGGGCCCCTGGGCGGGCTGGCGGCGGATCGCGTGTCGCGCCACAAGCTGGTGATCGTCACGCAGACGCTGTCTATGCTTCAGGCGGTGGCAATCGCGGTGCTGACGCTGTCGGGCAAGATACAGGTGTGGCATGTTCTGGCGCTGGCGTGCGTGCTGGGTGTAATCAACGCATTCGATATGCCGGGGCGGCAGGCGCTGGTGGTGCACATGACCAGCCCGGAGGATCTGATCAACGCGATCTCGCTGAATTCGGCGGTGTTCAATGCGGCTCGTATCGTGGGACCGGCAGTCGCCGGCCTGGTGGTGGCGGCCGTGGGAGAAGGCATGTGCTTCGTGGTGAACGCTGTGAGCTTTTTGGCTGTGATCGCATGTCTGTTGGCGATGCGGCTGCCGGCATTCGAGTATGCGGCGCCGGAGTCGCCGTGGCGTCACCTGCTGGAGGGTTTTGGTTATACGTGGAGCCACAACGTGGTGCGGCGGATTCTGGCGTTGATGGGCGCGGCTACGTTGTCCGGCATGCCGGTGCTCGTTCTCGCGCCAGTATTTGCGGACACGATGTTTCATCGCGGGTCGAAGGGGCTCGGATTTTTGATGGGAGCGATGGGAATCGGCGCAGTTACCGGTACTCTTGTGCTGGCGCGGCGGACGAAAGTGAGCGGGTTGGCGCGGGTGATGGCCTATAGCGGCATGGTTACGGGAGCGGCTTTTATTGTTTTTGGTTTATCGCGTTCGTACTGGCTATCGCTGGCGATCATGCCGGTGATCGGGTTCTGTGTGATGCGCCAGATGGCGTCGGCGAATACGACGATCCAGACGAGTATCCCGGACGAGTATCGCGGGCGGGTGATGGCGTTCTACGCGATGACCGTGGTGGGGCTTGGGCCCTTCGGAAGTTTGGCGTCAGGCGCACTGGCGGGCAGGTTCGGCGCGCGGGCGACGGTTGTGGGTGGGGGAGCATTGGCCATAGTGGCGAGCCTGGTTTACGCGCGGAGGGAATCGGTTGTTTAAGAGGCAGGCCGTTGTAGGGGCTGCCCTGCTGTGGGCGGCAGTCGCATGGGGGCAATCCGATCCCGAGGCGCAGAAGCTTTGCGGAGAGGCCAACCGGATTGCGCGCGAGCTGACCCAGATCTCCGGGATGCAACTGAAGCACCAGGTGCCCTGCGACTTCATCAGCAAGGAGAAGATCAACGAGTTTCTGCGAAAGCGGGTGAAGGACGTCGCCAAACCCGACGAGATCCGCGCGGAGGAACTGACGCTGAAGAAATTCGGGCTGGTCCCGCAGGACTTCGACCTGGCGCGCAACACCATCGACCTGCTGACCGAGCAGGCGGCGGCATTCTACGACTACGAGAAGAAGAAGCTGTTCATCACGGAGACGACGTCCCAGGAGTCGCAGGAACCGGTGCTGGCGCACGAGTTGTCGCATGCGCTGGCGGACCAGAATTTTAATCTGGCGAAGTTCATCCACCAGGGGCGAAAGAGTGACGACGGATCCACAGCGCGGCTGGCGGTGATGGAAGGGCAGGCGACGTGGCTGATGTCGGAATACCTGGCGCGGAAGATGGGGCAGTCCCTGAAGGAGTCGCCGGCGCTGGTGGCGATGATGAGCAAGATGACGGAGAGCAGCGGGCAATATCCGGTGTTCGACCAGGCGCCGCTGTATTTGCGCCACACGCTGGTATTTCCTTACACGAAGGGAATGCTCTTCCAGCATGCCGTTTACGAGCGCGACGGGATGAACGCCTTCGCTGAAGTATTCCGGAAGCCGCCGCTTTCTACGCAGCAGATCCTGCATCCTGACAAATACTTTGCCAATCTAAAGCCGGCCGATCCGGAGTTGCCGGATCCGCATTTGCCGCGCGGATATAAGGGGCTGGTTGGCGGGTCGCTTGGCGAGTTGGAACACGGGATTCTGCTGGAGCAGTACACTACCAAGGCTCATGCGGACGAGCTGGCGCCGCACTGGAGAGGGTCGTCGTTCGAACTGCGCGAAAACAAGAAAGCGGGGCGGGCGGTGCTGCTTTACAGCGTGGAGTGGGACACCGAGGCCGCGGCGCGAGATTATTTCGACGCATACCGGCAGATGATGGCGAAGAAGTGGAAATTGATGAAGGTGACGTCGGAAGAGGCGGATGCGATCACGGGAACCGGGGACGATGGGGCGTTCGAACTGCGCCGCAAGGGCGCCCTGGTGACCAGCGTGGAAGGCATGGATCCGGCGTTACACTGAGTGCTGATGAAAACACGCATCGCTACGGTTGTTGCGGTTTCAGTGTTCTCACTAATGGCGGCGGATGTGCCGCGGCAGGCGCCGGACCTGACGGTACGGTTGCCGGGCGGTGGGCAAACGAAGCTCAGCCAGTATCGCGGCAAGGTGGTCGCCATGTGCTTCATTCTTACCACGTGCCCGCATTGCCAGAAGACCGTCGGATACCTGGTTCAGGCGCAGAACGATTACGGTCCGCGGGGATTCCAGGTAGTCGCATCGGCTATTGAAGGCGGCGCCGAGAGGGCCGTGCCGGGTTTTGTGCAGTCTTTTCATGTAAATTTTCCTGTCGGATTTAATGATGTAATGACGGCGATTACTTTTATGCAGCATCCGCCGGCGGTGAATCCGCACATGCCAATGCTGGCGTTTCTCGATGGCCAGGGTATGGTCCGGGCGCAGTATGAGGGGGATGATGTAAAGTTTTTCGGGGATGACCAGGCCAAGAATATTCGCACGGTAATTGAGGGTTTGCTGAAGAAACCGGCCCCTGCCCCGGCGAAGAAGGCGACCGCGAAGAAGTAAAAGCGGCGCGCGGACGTCCCGCGCAGACCAGGCGGTCCGCCCCCACAGCGATGGCGCTTATTTTCTAATTTTTGCGCTTATGAATTAGCGGCCCAATTCTTTTGTAACGGCGGCCGGCGCAGAAATCACTATCCGCTCGAGGGCGGTGGAAAATGAGTGCTCCACGACGACTCCCGTCCGACGCCATTTCACAATTCGACCAGTGGGCCGCCGCGGTTTTCGATCAATCGTCATTAGGAATGGTGCGGGTCTGCCCTGATCTTCAAATTGCCGCGTGGAATCGCACCGCGGCCGAGACTCTCGGGCTTGCCAGTTTGGAAGGGCGCCTGGTCAGCGATCTCCTCGCGGACCAGCGGAGCATCGACACGATGGGCAGCCAGGGGGAGCAGCGCAGGCAGGGGCTCAGCACAGAGTTTGAAATCAACGTGCTGCATTTTCCGGACCGGCGGGCTGTTCCTGTCAGGGTTTCGGCCATGCCGATGATTTCCGACAACGGCGAATTTGCCGGGACGTTCGCAATTGTCCGTAGCCTGGAGATCGAACGGCGCGTGGAGGCGTTCGAAGAGGCGATTCATACAGCCCAGGGCGCCGCAGCGATATTTCAGGCGGTCTGCGAGCAGATCCGGCCGCTGCTGAATTTCGATTTCGCGGCGTTCAGCATTTTCAGCAAGAACGGCAAGCATTCGCGCATGCTGCTCTCCTACGATCCGGAGCGGCAGGTGGAGAGCCACAAGCGGTGGTATCCGATGTGCGGCGCGCTGGCCGCCTGGAGCCAGCGGCACGAAGTCCAAACGATCGACATCGCGGAGTTCCTGCGCGAATTCACGGAGTTCCAGGACGACCCCATGGTCAAGCGGTTCGTGAGCGCGGGGTTTGTGAAATCGCTGCGCTTTCCCGTGGTGCGCGGGGGGCGAGTGGTCGCGACGTTTTCCTGCAGTTCGAGGAGTAGGGACGCGTTTAGCGATCACGAGATGCGCGTTGTGGAGGCGCTGCCGATTGCGAAGGCGTTCCTGATGGCGCTGCATTCGCTCGAGAACGACGAGCTGTCGTTCCGGATCAACCTGATCCGGGACATGTTCATTTGCCGGACGCCGGAGGAGATCGCGGATGTGGCCGCAAAGAAGATCGCGGAGCAGTATGGCTGGCAGAGCGTCGAGATCTACACGATCGAGGAGGCCAGCCGGCAGATCCGGCTTCTGAGCCAGTCGGCGTCGCCGGGCTATGCCGTGGATGAAGGCTACTCGCAGTCGATGGACAAGGGGATTCTCGGCTATGTTTGCACGACCGACCGGGACGTGCGCATCGACAATGTCACGCGCGATCCGCACTTCAAGGATTCGTTTGTGCGGCTCCACCGCGGGACGCTGTCGGAGCTGTGCATGCCCATCCGGGTAAACGGGCGCATTTCGGGCGTTCTGAACGTGGAGGACAAGCACGAGAACGCGTTTTCGGAAGAGGAGCAGGAAAAGCTGCGCAGCCTGCTGGACGAGATCGGCGGGCTCTTCGGCGCCGTCTGGAACAAAGCGCTGATCGCCAGCGCGTTCGAGCTGACGCCCAGCCTGGTGCTGATCGCGGATATGTCGCGCACCGTAATCCAACACAATGCGGCGGTGGCGAGGCTGGGGTACACGGCAGAGGAAGTGATGAGGTCGCCCGTCGAGCGGTATTTCGAGCCGGAAGTCGCGGAGCGGTTGTTTCAGGCCCCCCCGCTGGCGGGGATCGAGACCGGAATGCGCCGGAAAGACGGGAGCATTCTTCCCGTGCTGTTGGGCTCGCGCGAACTGGAAGGCTTCGGGGCATGGGTGATCACGGCGCGAGACCTGACGGCGCAGAAGCGGATCGCCGAACTGGAGAGCCTGCGGCATATGTATCGCGAGATCGCGGTGCAGACGAAGACGCCGCTGTCGCTGGCGTGCAGCTGGATCCAACGGCTGGAGCGCAAAGCGCGAGAATCGCAAAGCGAGACGGCGGAAACACTGCACAAGGCGCTCGCGCAACTCAAGCGAGTGGACATCACTTATGAACGGCTGGCGATGTACAGCCAGGACGCGGTGGATAGCGCCTGCAGGGAACTTCTGCTGAACGCCGGCGATCTGTTGAAGCGCGTCAGCGGCAACTTCCCGGACGGGCTGTTGACGTTGGAGGGAGTGGACGATGCGGATCTATATCTTCGCGGCGACCCGTACGAAATTGAATTCGCGTTAGAGAGCACGATTTCCTACCTGCAACGATTTCTCCCGGCAGACGAGAGAATCGGCGTGCGGCTGGCGACGGACGGCGAGCGGTTGTTGATCGATATTCAGGGCCCTTTTCCTCCCGAACCCGGGTGCGGCGGCGACGAGCGTTTCGGCGACGCCGCACCTGAGGCCGTTTGCCAGGCGATCCACGAGATGTCGCTGGGGGCCGAGATCATCGGGAAGCTGATGCGACGGCACGGCGGCGAGTTCCGACAGGAGGCTCTGCCCGCGGACAGGGTGCGGTTCCAATTGGATTTCCCGCTCCAGCAGGTGGGGGCTTAAGATGCGCAGGGTGCTGTCAGTTCATCCCGAGGCCGACATGCTGGACTCCATGGCCGTCGCGCTCAGGGACCGGTTTCCCGACGTAATCATGGAGGGTGTTCGCAACGCGCTTGCGGCGGCCGACCAATGCCGCGCGCAGATGGGCGATCCGTTTCGCGCCGTAGTCGCAAACTACAGCATCGCTCCGGACTTCCGAACGCGGCGCAATGACGCGGAAAACCGAGGCATGGAGTTCCTGGAGTCGCTCGCGGCGCTGGGGCACGGCGACACTCCGAAGATCCTCATTTCTCCGGTGCTCACCACCGATCTGTTCCGGCGCGTGGAGCGGCTCGGGAACTGCCGGATGCTGCTGATGGACGACACGAGCCGGTTCGAGGACCTGTTTCTGGAGGAGGTGGGCCGCGCGCTCGAGCGGGCCACTGGCGTGAGCGAAGAAGAGGAGCCGAAGCAGCTGAAGGTGGTGGTGAGCCTGAACCTGGCGCAGCAGTTTTGGGAATATGAGCTCAAGGGAGTGGGGTTCCCGTACACGACCCAGAGAACGACGTTGCAGATCGATCCGCCGTCGCTGGAACGGCTGGTGAGGAGGTCGCGCCGCGCGGCTAGAAATCCGGATGATTGGGAGCAGGAGCTGCTCGAGATCGGGCAGGACTTCGGCAAACTGCTGCTGGACGGCAATCCGCCGTTTCTGCGCGCATTGAGCGACGCCGAGGCGAAGGCCGGAGGCGCTGAGCGAAAGAGCATCTGCTTCAGCATCGAGAAATCTGTGCATCCGGCCGTGCTGGAGGCGCTCACGGATCCGGAAGACGAGAGCTTCTGGATGCTGAAAGTGCCGATGTACCGCCGGTTGATCCGATCGGGCCAGGCGCCGATGCAACGCAATGTGCTGTTCAAGGGGCGGAGCCGGCGGCCGGAGCCGTTCAGCGCCCTGGTGATCGAGTCTCCCGCGGAGGGCGTGGTGGACGGCCTCACCGACAGTCAAGGCCGGCCGTTGCAGCTCGCGTCGCTCGGGAATGTGAAGCCGGAGGCTGACGCGGTGGAAGCGATCCTGCGCGAGAGGGCGCGGGAGCTGAAGCGCATCGGTCCGTCGGACGTGCCCGCGGGGGCGTCGTTCAAGAGCTATGTGCAGGAGGTACTGAAGGGCGGTCGTTGGGACCTCGTCCACTACGCCGGGCACAGCTACTACGACGAGGACAAAGGAAAGGGCTACCTGTTTTTCCCTGGCGAGTTCGCGGAGGCGCTCGACATCGAGATCTTCAACACGCAGCTGGACCGGGCGCAGACGCGTTTTATTTATCTGAGCGGATGCCAGAGCTCCGAGGCCGGGTTTGTGTTCGAACTGGCGCGATTGCAGATTCCCGGCGTGCTGGGGTTTCGGTGGCCGATCAATGACGGTCCGGCGCTGGAATTCGCGAGCAGGTTCTATCAGGAGTTGTTCAAGGGGGGCGGGGCTCCGTGCCTGGAGAAAGCGTTTCTCGCGACGCGCTGCTCTATCCGCGAGGCGTTCAAGCAGGACAAGATCTGGGCGGCCGCGATGCTGATCTTGCAGGATGCGGATTGAAGAGGATTTATGAGTGCACTGGCTTCAGCTCTGGAAACGATTTGGCATTCGCCCGCGGTTCAAAAGATTTACCGGCGGCTGCCGGACGACCACGTGCTCGACGCGGGGTACACCAGCCGGGCGTTCGAGCGGGATCAGGCTTATTTCACGATTTCGCTTTCGAAGATGTTTCTGGCGGATGCCCGGCGATTGTGGCAGGGGCTCGCTCCGGTGACGATCGCAGCGGCCGAGTTTCAGTACGGGGAGCAGCGGCAGTCCGTGCCGTTCGTGGTCGGGAAGGATCTGTTGGCCAACATTCAGGCGTACCTGAAAGACCAGAACGTGGAGTATCGAAACACGAAGATTTTCGGACCGTGTCCGTATACGGGAGGCGCGGTGTCGTTGTTTATCGGGCTGTTTCAAACCGCGGCGAACAGCCCGTCCACCGAATTCTTCGGACTATTGGGCGATATTGCCGGCGCATTTCAGCTGACCGGGCTTTCGGGTTACCTGCCGGTGGCGAAAGTCGTAACGGCCGGACTGGGTAGATTGCTCGGTTTGAACGGGACTAATTTGCGGATTGGCGCCCGCGATGAATTCAGCGGAGAGGCCGACGGGAACAATGTGTTTCGCGAAGGTTTCCTGGCATATGTGAACTGTTCCGAAGATGACCTGCGCGCGCCGTTGTGGACCAAGGACGGAGAACTGCTTTCCGGCGAGACGCGCGACAGCGCCCGGCCGGTGACGCGATATGACCATTGCGTGGCGAGGGTGGAGTGGCGTGACCAGCGGAACGACTATACGTCGCTGCCGTTTCACGCGTTATGGAATAAGGCGCGCGACCTGATCTGGGAGGACCAGGGCGAGAAGGCCCGATCGGCCTTTCTGGAGCTGGTGCGGCAGGTGGCCGGGTCTCCGGACCTGACGGCACGGCACAGGGCGGCGCTGTTATCCGTTTATCGCGCGAATTTCGAAGCGGAAGTAGAGTCGTACCGCACCACGACCCGCGCTTTCGGTTCGACGACGACAACGCGCGCGGCAGAGACCCTAGGTGCAAGCGGCAGGCCGGCGCTGCAGGCTGAGGCGCTCGTCTCACGCAAGGCGGGATTCGGCAAGGATGTGCAGACTGCCTTGCGGGATATTGCGGACGGCTTGCCGCGGATCACCCAGGCGCGCGCGAATGCTCCAGTGCTGACCGACAGCGTGCTCGCCGAGCAGATGAACGTCCTGGGGACGCCCGCTACGGATCCGCAGAAGCTCGCCGATGCGATGATAGTCGCGGCGTTTCGGAATTCGGGTTGACAAGGGCGGGTTGCGGCGAAACGCGGGATGGGCCGGGATCACTATGGCTCGTAAGGAGGCGTATGTCGCAACCGAGTATTGCGGTTATCAACTTCACCTCGACGCTGGACGATAATGCAGTGATCGAGGCGATCAACGCGGTCAATCGCCAAATCAACGAGAACTTCCTGCCCATCTGGGGATGCGCCCGGGCGCTCGAGTTCTTCGCACCGTCGTTTGATCCGGCGGACCCGGATACGCTGGCCAATGAAGACGTGCCGGCCGACAGCGTGATGTATCTGGTGGACGAATCGTCCGTTCCGGGCGCACTCGGGTTTCACGATCTCAACACCAAGGATCTGCCGTTCGGATTTGTCTTCGTGCTGGACCCGAACGACTGGACCACGACGTTGTCGCACGAATGCCTGGAACTGATCCTGGATCCGGCCGCCAGCGCCCTGGTACCGGGGCCCGACCCCACTCCGAACAACTCGCGGAACACGGTGCTCCATACCTACGAGGCGTGCGATGCGGTGGAGCGGCTCAGCTACAAGATCGACGGAGTGGAAGTGTCCGATTTCGTGACACCGAGCTACTTCACACCCGGCGAGGCGAAGGGACGGTCGAACGATTTTCTGGGCGTCGGCGTGAAATCGTTCGGGGTCACGCGCGGAAGCCACATCGCATATTTCAATCTGCGCACCGGAAAATTCGAAGAATTCATCGGCAAAGAGGCGCCCGCCGAAGGGCGTCGGGCGAAGCGATTTGCGGCGCTGGAGCGCGATAAGCCGGAACGCCCGAGCGAGACGCACCTGGAGTCCGTGCTGGCGCAGTATCAGACCAGCCCAACAGCGCGTCGCGCGAGCGGGTTGCCCGAATTTCGCGGGATCACCCGGACGGCGCGGTATCGCGCCGCGGCCATGCGGATCGTGCAGCGCGCCGCGGCGTAGATTTGGGCGGCGGGGTTCCAGCCGTTATGGAGCCCCGCAGTCGCAAGATAATGTCCTAGTTTCGAGCTTATGTAGCCTGTCACCGAAATTGGGTATAAACTCCTTGGAGCGCCATGAGACGAATTGGTTCTGCTTTTTTGGCCTGTTTTCTCGGGATTTCACCGGGGCTTTTCGCGCAAAATCCGCCTAAATACAAGCTTTCGATTCTGGAGGACGCGAGTACCGTCAAGCGCGTCAAGGGCGGACGGGTGAGCTCGCAGGTAGTGGTGAAGGTGACCGATGAGAACGACCGGCCGATGCCGGCCATCGCCATCATATTCACGATTCCGCAAGGCAGCGGAGGGGCCACGTTTGCGGGCAGCGGCGGACTGACCGCATCTGTAACGACGAATTCGGTCGGCGTGGCTTCCAGCGGATCCTTTACGGCGAGCGCATCCAGCACGTTCAGCATGTCGGTGACCGCTTCTACGCCGGCGGGGCCGCTGACCGTTTCGGTTCCGGTGAACATGCCGGCGGCGCTGGCGTCCAGCGGGAGTTCCACTGCTGCGGCGAGCAGTGGCGGCGGAGGCGCGTCCCATACGGGGCTGATCGTGGGTGTGCTCGCGGGTGTGGGCGCGGCGGGAGCGGTTGCGGCCAAGGTGCTCGCGGGCGGGAAGAACAACAACAACCAGACGCCGCAGCAGCCTTCAACGATTACCGGACAAATCGGCGCGGCGTCGGGCGGGACGTTCGGGCCGCACTAGCGAGGAGATAGCCGTGAGAAACCTCATCATCGTCGTGGGTTTGGGCGCGGCAGCTGTCCTCCAGGCGCAGCCGAAGGCTTCGCTGGCTCTGCCCGTGATGGGCGTTATTTCGGGTTCGGGTCCGGCGGAACTGCGCGCGCTCGCGGGGCTGCCGGGAGCCGCTACAGCGCGCGACGCAATGCAGATGCCCGAAGGCGTGCGGCGTGTACACATCGCACCTGGCAATCGGGCGCTGGTACAGCGAACCGGGGCCGCGATCGGAGCAATGTCGTTCGACGGAGCTTCGGCGGGCCCGGTGGCGGAGATCCCCGGCGCAATGACGCGTGCGGACGTGGTAGGCTTCAGCCCGCGCGGCACTTATGCCGTACTGCATTCGGCGCAGGGATCGCGCCTGCAAGTGATCGCGTTCGACGGCGACGCGGTGCGGTTATCGGGTGAGATCGATGTCGCGGGATTACCAGGCATCCGGCAGGTGGGGATCGACGATACCGGCGCGCTTCCGGTGCTGGTTACGGAAGAGGGCGCCGTGTACGTTGCCGCGAATGGTATGCCGCGCCAGGTGTTTCGAGGCGGCGCGATCACGGATGTAGGATTCGTGGCGGGAAAGGCATCGCTTTTAGTTGCCGATGCGCAGGCAGGGCGGGTCACATTGATTGATGGCTTGCCGGACCGGGCAGCGGCGCGAGTTGTGGGGATGGGGATAGAAACTGACGGCCAGCTTTGGGTGCGGTCGTCGACGGATGGGAAGTACGTGTTCGCAGCGGGTTCGGGGCGGCGGACCGGGTGGCGCGTGGAGATCGATTCCGGGGTCACGCGCACACTGGAGTTGCCGGAAGTTGCCGTCGAGTTCGAGCGACTCGGAAGCGGCAACACGTTTGTCTATTCGTCGGCGAGCGGCGGACCGGTTTGGCTGCTCTTGGGCGACGATCCGGAATTACGTAGTGTGTTCGTGCCGGGATCGGGTGCAGGGGTGAGGCGTGGAGTTCCGGCGCGGTAGAGGGGTCAGTCCGCTTTTCGCGCTGCTGGCTGCACCGCTGTTTGCGCAGCAGCAGCCCGGGGCTCTTCAACGCGATTTGAAAATCGAGCGGCTGGCAAGCCCGGCGGAAATGAAGAAGACCGTGGTGGTGCCGCGCGGATACGCAGTGGTGATCGGCGTCTCCAAGTACAAAAACCTGACGCCCAAGGATCAACTGGTATTCCCCGAGTCGGACGCGGAAAAGGTTGCCGGCGTTCTGCTGAGCAAACAAGCCGGCAACATGGAATTCGAAAATGTCCGGAAGCTGATCGGGCCGCAGGCCACGCTGGCGAATATCCGCGACGCCCTGGAGAACTGGCTGCCTTCCCGCGCGAAGGAAGGCGACCGCGTGATCGTGTACTTCGTCGGGCATGGGGCTTTCGACGACTCGACGCGCCGAGGCTACCTCCTGCCGTATGACGTGGACCCGCAGCGCTTCGCCGAAACGGGCTATGCGGCGGACCGGCTCGGGCAGGTGCTGTCGCAGGTGAAGTCGCGCTGGAAAGTGCTGCTGCTGGACGCGTGCCATTCGGGAAGCATCTCCGGCAGCGTCAATTTCGCGGGCGCGCCGGACAAAGTCAACGAGAGCCTGCGCGGGTTGCCGCAAACGTTCCTGACGCTCACGTCCAGCCGGACGTCGGAGGCGAGCTTCGAGGATCCCAACCTGGCGGGCGGCAACGGGCTGTTCAGTTACTTTCTCGAGCGTGGGTGGATGGGAGAAGCCGACGTAGACCCCGGCGACGGGATCGTCAGCGCCGACGAGCTGATCACGTACGTGAAGCGGGAGGTGAAGGCGTACGCCAGGCAGCGCGGCTTTCAGCAGACGCCGCTCGAGTTCGGCGACTTCCCGGACGACCTGCTGCTCGGTTACAGTTCCGACCGGAGAGCGAAGATCGCTTCCAGCATGCCCGAGCTGGCGAACGGCGCCGTCGTCGTCGAAGTCAACCTCGACAACGTGGAGGTGTACGTTGACGACCAGCGCTACGGCACGGCGTCGCCATCCTCAGCGTTGCCGATTCCGGGGCTGGCGAGCGGGACTCACAAGATCCGCGGGGTGCGAATGGGCTATGAGCCGGTCGTGACGGAGGTGAACGTCGCACCGGGAACGAGGCAGACCGTGACCTTGCGGCTGCTGCATCAGCGAGTAGTAAAACCGGCGGCGCAGGCGCTCTACGACGAGGGCGAGGGCATTTGGCGTCGATCGGGTGCGAGTCCGGCGGATATGGTTCGGGCGGCGGACCGGTTCACGAAGGCTTTGAAAGAAGATCCGGCATTCAGTCCGGCGTCTCTGGGACTATGCCGCGTGCAGCAGGCGCAGGCAAAGCCGGACGCCGCATTGAAATCGTGCGCGAAGGCGATCGAGCTGGATGCGGATTACCTGGAAGCTCGCGAGGCGTACGCGGCGGTGCTGATGGAAACGGGCGACTACCCCGAAGCCGTGCGCCAGCTCCAGCAGGGCGCGATCGCGGCGCCGAAGGACACATTCGTCCACAGCATGCTGGCCGAAGCGCTGTACCTGGCGGACAGGCCTCAGGAAGCCGAACAGGAGGCGGATAAGGCCATCGCATTGGACGATGCGTCGGCGCAGGGTTACCTGTTGCGCGGCGAAGCGCGGCGCGCGCAGAAGCGGTTTACGGAAGCGGCGGCGGATTACCACCGCGCGCTGGATCTTGAGGAGTACGGATCGGGCCGGCTGCGGGTGGCGGCGTTCTTCATCATCGGGACCGGGATGACCAAGCATCGCAGCGGACGACGCGCGCTCTACCGGTCGCATGCGGCGTCGGCCTGGTTTGGGTTGTGCTCGTGCGAGATGGAGCGCGAAAACTATTTGCAGGCGGTGAAGGACTGCAAAAAGGCGCTGTCGATCGAGGCCGACGATCCGGACAGCTACTTCGTGCTCGGCGAGGTGTACGCGCGACTGTTCAATACCGACAACAGCCGGGAATACCTGGTAGGTTCGCGCGACGCGTTTGACGCGGTGCTGAAGCTGAATCCGAATTATGAGCGCGCGCCGGACGTGCGGAAGAAGTTGAGGGAGATCAATGGGCTGCTTGCGACTATTCGCTAAATCACGAAGGGCAGTTCTTTTTTGCGTTGTGTTGGGGGCATGGTGCGCCGTCGCGAGCGCTCAGACGGCGGGGCCGTCGATTACCGGGTTCAGCCCGAATCCTCTGATCGTCGGCGGACTGCAATCTGTGCGGATTTCGGGCTCGGGGTTCATCACGGGCGGCGTGCAGACATTCCTGCTGTCAACCGTGGCGGGGAGCAATCAGGTAACCCTGCCCACAACCAATAACTTTGTGTTTACGGGGGCTTCGGTTGTCGGACCGGGCATTCCAACGGGTACGCAGGTTTCCGGGTTTCGCGCGCCGATCGTTTTGCTGAGTGCGCCTGCCACCGCGACGCAAAGCAATGTGCCGATCACCTTCGGGAACAACTGCCCGTCGATCGGGGCGCCGCCGGTTACCGTCTCGTGGGGCGGGACGAACGTCACGGTCACGCAGGTAACCTCGACAGCGATCGATGTGCTCGTGCCCGCGAACCTGCAGACCGTTCCGGGTGTGACCGTAACGGTAGGCGTGTTTAATTTGGCCGGCGGCGAGATCTGCGCATCCATCCCGGCAACGGCTTCGCGCACGGAAGGAATCGGTTTGCAGCCTTCCTTGTCGAACCTGAATCCTTCATCGGCGACTGCGTGTACACCCACCGCGTTCAACATGATCATGAACGGATCGAATTTCCAGACGACCTCCGGGTTTACGGCGCGGGCGCAATTCACGCCGGCAGGCGGCTCGCTGGTTCCGTTTCAACTGAACCCAGTGCCCGGCACGCCACTCACTTCGACACAGATGACCGTCAGCGTGAGTCCCAACCTCGTCGCGAGCGCGGGAACAGCCACGGTGGTGGCCGAGAATCCCACCTCGACATCGCCCATAGACTCGGGCACGCTCCAACTCACGGTCAATCCTACGCCCGCCGTAACTGCCGCCAATCCGAATCAGATTCAGGCAGGATCGAACGATACGGTGGTGACGCTCAGCGTACGCAGCTACATTTCGGGAGTCACACGATTCCGCGATGCGACGACAGGGACGACACTTCCAATACAAGGCGCACCGGCCACCGGCGCCGCTTCGGTTCAGGTGCTGGCGCCGGCGACGCTGCTGCGGAACGCAGGGACGATCCTGCAAGTGATCGCCGTGAATTTTGATGGGGCGAATCCTAACGGCACGGCATACTCGGCGAACTGCGAAACGCCGTTGGGCATTACGGTCACAGCGCCCGCCGGTCCGTCGTTGACTTCAATCAATCCGAACATCGGCACGGCGTGCAGTCCGGACTTCCCGATCACGCTGACCGGAACGAATTTTCAATCGGGTTCGCGCGTGCAATTCGCGGGAACGCTGCTGACGCCGGGCGCCACTCCGACCGCAACGCAGATGACCGCCACCGTTCCGGCATCTTTGATTGCCACGCCGGGTAACGCCAACGTGGCGGCGGCCAATCCTTCGACATCCACGTCTGGCTTTCTGTTTTCGGGCGCGCTGCCTTTTACGATCCGTGCGGCGCCGGTGATCCAGGGCCCCGTCGTTCTCAACACGGCGGGTGGAACGCCGACGCTTCAGTTGACGGTGGCGAACTATGTAGTTGGAACGACGCAGGTGCGGATGGGCCTCTCGGGGCAGGCGCCAACTACGGTGCTGCAGCCGATCGGGACCCAGGTGAACGGGACCATCAACTTCACCGTGCTCGTGCCCGCTACCATCGTGCAGACGCCCGGCACGTACCAGGTGTTCGTGATCAATGTGGACGCGACGAACCTCAACGGTGTGCCATATTCCGCGTCCTGCTCGCCTCCGGCGACGGTCACGATCGGAAAACCGGTGCTGACCTCGGTGGATCCGACCAACGCGACAGTGTGCGGGCCGAACTTCACGCTTACGCTGAACGGCAGCGGGTTCGTGCCGAACACGGTAGTCGGATTCGGATACGACCAAACAGCTTTGAACCGCTTGAACACGACGTCTCAGACCAGCACGCAGCTGAAAGCGACAATTGCGACCAGTTTGTTTCCGACCTCCGGCACGGCTAAAGTGGCGGTGGCGAATCCGCAGTCGGACGGGACGGACCTGGTGGCGGATACCGTACTTTCGTTTCCGATCAACGCGACGCCCACCATCCAAGCGATCGGGCCCGCGAGCGTTCAGGTGGGCAGCCCCAGTTTTCCACTGAATGTCGGAGTGGCGAACTACATCCCCAACGTGACCCGGGTGAAGTGGGGGACGACGCTGCTGACGGAAACCAATCGCACCGTCACGGGTCCGCTGACCAACGTCACGGTGACGGTTCCCGCGAACCTGATTCCCGCAACAGCGGGCGGGACGGTTACCGTCTCCGTCGTAAACATCGACAATTCGAATCCGAACGGATCTTCGTACGCGACCTCCTGTTCGGCGCAATCCTCGAGTACGGTGAGTATCACGCCTGCCACTGCGGCTCCCACGATCAGTTCGCAGACGCTGCCGGTCGGGCTGGTGGGCCAGCCCTATCCGGGGAACATCACGTTCACAGCGCAGGGAGGGCGCGGCAGTTACACCTGGAGCATGACGGGACAGCCGACGGGCATGAGCGTCAATCCACAAACAGGAGCCTTGACCGGCACTCCAGGCGCGGCCGGGAACTTCACACTGCATGTGACTGTGACGGATCAATCCACGCCGACCGCCCTCAGCGGATCGCTGGATTTTCAGTTGACGGTTCTGGATGCGCTCAAGATCACGACTACGTCCCTGCCGAACGGCGTGGTGAACGCGGCCTACACGGGGCCTGCGCTTGCAGCCACGGGCGGGCAGACCCCATACACCTGGTCGGCCACTGGACTGCCGGCCAACTTCACCATCAATCCGCAAACCGGAGTTATCTCGGGAACCTCGGCTGCAGCGAACAGCTTCAACGTCGTCGTGACCGTGAGCGAGAGTTCGCCGTATCGCACGAGCGCAAACGCCACGCTGGCGCTGCGGATCAACGCGGGAATCGGCTTCTCGCCTTCGACTCTGCCGGCGGCGGAAGTCGGAAAGCCGTACTCGGTGACATTTGCCGCCGTGGGTACGAGCGGGACACTGGCATGGACTTCAACCGGGCTGCCCTCCTTCCTGAGTCTTAACCGAAATACGGGTGTGCTAAGCGGAACCCCGACGACCCCGGCGACGATCTCGAACATCCGCATCGGGCTGGCTGATGGTATTGGACAGGAACTCGTGCAGACGTATTCCCTCACTGTCAGTCTGCCCGCGACGCCGGCGGTGCAGATCACGGTACCTCAGCAACCGAGGTCGGTTACGGACCAGCCCACTATCACGATGAACCTTGGAACCACCTATCCCCTGGACCTTGATGGCGTGCTCGCGCTTTCTTTCAGCAGCACGACGCCGGGACTGCCCGCATCGGGCTATGTGAGCCCGGGCGTAGGGTTCGCCTCGCCGGTGGCGGGAACTGGCGGCTTGCAGACCACGATCCGCATCCCGCAGGGGTCCTCCACGTTCACGCTGCCATCCAACAATCCGATCGCAGTCGGCAGCGTCGCGGGAACCATTACGGTGACCCTGACGCGGCTCAGCGTGACTTCAGGCGGGACGACGACGAATCTGACACTGCCAAGCCCCGCGCCTTCGGTGAGCATCACGGTACCGTCGCTGGCGCCCGTGATCGACGCGGGTTCGGTTCGAATCATAAACAAGACGAGCACGGGGCTGACGGTCCAGCTCAAGGGGCTATCGACCACTCGCGATCTGACGAGCGCGCACTTCATCTTCTCTGGGGCGTCGGGCACGCAGTTGACCGGAAACGTGGATCAAACCCTGAATTTCACCGGGGCGAACACGGCGGCGCGCGACTGGTTCGCGAGCAGCCAAGGGCAGGCCGGCGGCAGCACGTTCGACCTCCAGGTCGCCTTCCCGTTTACCGGTGATCCGCGCGCAATAGGGAGCGTGCGGGTGACCCTGCGGAATTCGACGGGTTCGGATTCGAACGAGGTGTCGGGCCAGTAGGCTGCATGAACTCGACGAGATCGTCGATGTCGCAGTGCGGCCCAAAGACCGCCGCGCCGCGATACCGGAAATGCTCACGAGCTTCGTGCTCCTCCCAGGTGACCACAGCCTTGAAGGCCGTTCGCACGATGTCGCTGGGGGTAGCGCGATCCGAGATGTGCCATTTGCGGCCCGCGTAAACTCGAGGCTCACCGGTTGCGGCGCAGGGCTCTTCGGCCTGAAGCTGAATCAGGAAACCGTTCGCGCACGGTTCTATTACAAACCGGCTTTGCTTGAAGGCGACCTCAGCCAGGACGTCACGAAGTGTTGCCACGCTAAGGTGCGAATGAACCAGGTGGATAGCATGCCTCACAGCGCTTTCGACATCGCTGAAGACCGGCACGCCTGCAAGTCGCGCCATAGTCCGGACGAAGATGCGGCCGCGATTCAAATCGTCGCATTCCTGCGAAGTCGGGTGCTTTCCGTCGAGCAAGTCGGACGGGCCGAGATCTTCGATCGCCAGCGAAACCGCGCGGCCGGACCCCAACGCGTGAGCAGCCTCCGCGATGCTGGCGACTCCCCGCGTTTCACGAGAGACCACGTAGAGCAAAACCTCAGCGGCATTTTTGGCCTCCATCTCGGCGTCTTCACGCGCTGGGGTCCACTCGCCGACGCCGAGTTGCGGATCGTAGTAGGTTACGCCAGCGCCTTCCAGCAACGGAATCGCGATGCGCCGGCGCCAATCCGTCGCGCCGCAAGCTCCCCCGAGGAAGACCTGTTTTTCCATAGACAATTATCATCCGCCGCCGCGGAAGCAGGATTCGCAGTAAATGCCGAGCCCTTTGCGGCGCCACTCTTCATCGCCATACACGAAAGCGTCCTGCCTGGGAGTCGAGAAAACGCGGTGAACGTGACTGTCGTCGCGCGGCGTAGGTGAAGCCGTAGCGAAGACCGGTTCGACTCGCGTCTCGAGCGCGGGATCGAGGAAGAACGGAATGGAGATGCGCGATCGCGGCCCGCTTACGACGCGGTGCGGCGTGGCTGCATAGAAACCGCGCGTGGCGAATTCGAGAATTTCTCCAATGTTCACTACGAGTGTGCCCGGCCTGGGTGGAACGGCAAGCCACTTCCCATCGCGTGTCCGGATTTCGAGGCCGCCTGCGTCGTCTTGAATCAGGAGTGTGATCCAGCTGAAGTCCACGTGCGGAGCGACCCCGGAGCGGAGTTCTCGGTTTGGCAGCGCCTGGTAGTGGATCAGCTTGATTACCAGATAGGCCGGCTCGTCATCTTGGAGTAAGGCGCTGGTTTCCAGGGCGCGCAGCACGTCGCGCGCGGCTTTCTCCAGGTCGGTGATCAAGACCAGGATTTCCGATCTCCATTCGGGGCTCCTGGGCCATAAGTTGGGGCCGCGCAACTGGCGCCCGGGGCTCGGCGCCTCCTCGCGGCCAAGGTGTAGTTGCTCGCGCCAGTCCCGAGAGTTGTGCATGACACTATACCCGCGAAAGTGCGGCGACCGTTCAATGGCAATCTCTCGCTTCTCGTCTTCGGGCAGCCTGAAAAAGGCTCTCGCTAGCGCGAGCGCCTGGTCGCAACGGGTTGCCGGGAACAGCGGATGGCGGATGTAGAACGCGCCGAACTCGTGTGTGACGCTGCGCAGCCTGGCTCTATCTGCGGGCTCAAAGCCGGAGTGGAAATCAAACTCAGGAACCCGCCTCAATATGTCAGGCCGTAGCCGACCGCGAACAGCGGATTGCTCTTGTCGGCCGTTTCGCGCGGCCAGGTGAACGACAGCTTGCCCTTCGGTTTGAAATCGCCGAAGAGAACATCTGCGACCCCCGCGCCTTCTGTGCCGGGCAGCCAGGCGGCTACCCAGGCATCCGCCTTGTCGAAGGCATCGCCCAAAACCAGAGGCCGGCCTGACAGCAGTACAACGATTACGGGAATTCCGGCGGCCTTCACATTAGCAATCACGGTCTGGTCTTCCTGCGACAATTCGAGGTTGGCGCGGTCGCCCATACCTTCTGCATAGGGGCGTTCACCGATCACCACCACTCCCACCGCGGCTCCTTCCGCGCCTGTACCGTCGGCGGTGTAGGTAACTTGCGCATCGTTTGAAACCGCCTTGCGCATTGCGGCCAGGATGGTCGTGCCGCCCGGGGTAACATTGCCGCTTTTGCCTTGCCACGTGATCGTCCACCCGCCGCATTGGTTGCCGATATCGTCGGCGCTTTTGCCGGCCACGTGGATGCGCGCCGATTTCTTAAGCGGCAGCGCGCCGCCCTCGTTCTTCAGCAGCACCAACGATTCGCGAACAGCCTGTCGGGCGACCTCGCGGTGTTCGGGGGAGCCGAACGTCTTTTGCAGGCTGCGGTCTGCAAGCTGATTGCGCTTCGGATCCATCAGCCCCATGGCAAATTTCACGCGCAGGATTCGCGTCACCGCGTCGTCGATGCGCGACATGGGAACCACGCCGTCCTCCACCAGCTGTTTCAGGTCGGTGATAAATTCTCGATAGCGCTTGGGGACCATGCCCATGTCCATGCCCGCATTAACCGTAATTCCTACAGCTTTCTTGAAATTCGGATCGAGCTGGTCGATTGCGTTGTAGTCGGAAATCAGGAATCCCTGGAATCCCAGCTCGTCTTTCAGGATCTCGGTAAGCAGCCGCTTGCTGGCAGAGCATTTCAGGCCGTTCCAACTGCTGTACGACGGCATGATGGACCCCACGCCCGCCTTGATCGCATTGATGTAGCCGGGCAGGTGAATGCGGCGCAGCGTCGCTTCGTCCACGCGAGTGTCGCCCTGGTCGAGCCCGCGGCCGCGATTGCCGGTGCCGAAGGTGGTTCCACCGTCGCCGACGTAGTGCTTCGCGCAGGCGAGCACGGACAGCGGATTGGCGAGATCCGGACCTTGCAGGCCGCGCACGGCGGCTTCCCCCAGCTCGCGCACAATCGCGGGGTCGTCCGAGAATCCTTCATAGCTCCGGCCCCAGCGAATATCCTGCGGCACGGTGACGCACGGTGCGAATGCCCATTGAATCCCCGTAGAGCGGATCTCCTCCGCGGTGATGCGCGCGATTTTCTCCACAAGGTCGTTATTTCGCGTGCAACCGAGTCCGATGTTGTGCGGAAAAATCACCGCGCCGAGCACGTTGTTGTGGCCGTGAAGCGCGTCGATGCCGTACAGGATCGGGATTTTGAGCCGGGTGCGCGTGGTACGTTGCTGCAGCCGGTCGTAGAGGTCGGTCCAGGCCTGGAGCGAGTTGCCTTCTTTGGGATCGGAGTCGCCGCCGCTCAAAACGGAGCCGATGAAATATGTGTCCACGTCCGAGGGATCCGGCATGCCGTCCTGCTCGGGCTGGGTCATCTGCCCGACTTTCTCGTCGAGGGTCATTCGGGCGACCAGCGGTTTCACCTGGTCATCGAACGAAGTGAGTGGTTTCGGATCGGACGCCGCCGAAGTATGAAACGTGATCAGGAGGAACACGCCGGCGGACATGGCAGCCGCGAGCGGAACGAGGCGGGACGGTTTCATAGCAGTAAGTCTGATTATTACGCGATTGCGTGTCACGCGCCAAACACGGATTGCGTCGGGTGCGGATGCTATCGTGGGCGAAGGTGGAAGCCATTATCTTCATCGGCATCCAGGGTTCCGGCAAAAGCACCTTCTATCGCGAGAAGTTTTTCGATACGCACGTGCGCATCAGCCTGGACTTGCTGAAAACGCGGACGCGAGAACGCGAGTTCCTGGCCACCTGCCTGCGCACCGGCCAGAAATTCGTGGTGGATAACACAAACGTTCGAGTGGAGCAGCGGCGGGAATATATCGCCATAGCTCAAGCCGCGGGATTCCGTGTAATCGGCTACTTCTTCGACACACCGCTGCGCACTGCGCTCGCACGCAACGGCGCCAGGAAGGATGGAGCGGTGATTCCCGTGCCGGGGGTGATCGGTACGTACAAGCGTTTGGAAAGGCCGACGCTGGACGAAGGATTCGCCGAGTTGCATGTCATCTCGCCGGAGCCTGTCGCCGAACAGCAAAAAATATGAGCCGCCATCGCATCTTCCTTTTATCGCCGGCCAATGCGGGCGGGGAGCGCGCGCGGATGCTGCTCCGTGCGGAGGCTGGTTTCGACCTCGCAGTCCGGCTTCGGAGGGAAGGCTGCGCATTGGGCGAGGCGTTCGCTTTCATCAGCGGCCTATATTTTCGGGGCAAACTGGCGTATGCGCAGGCGTTCGCGGCGCCTCCGCCGGATGTACCTGGAGCGTTTGTCATCACGGGTGGTGGCCTGGCCCCGCCCGAGGCGCGCGTCACGCTGGACCAGCTCCGTGCGCTCGCCGCTATTCCGATAGACGCGGAGGACGAGCGCTATCGGCTGCCGCTCGAGCGGGACAGCCGCATTCTGGACGAAATTGCCGGACCGGACTGCGAATTTGTGCTGCTCGGGAGCGTGGCGACCGTGAAATATCTGCAGCCGCTCTCGAACGTCTTTGGCGACCGCCTTCTATTTCCCGTGGAGTTCATAGGTCGTGGAGACATGAGCCGCGGCGGGCTGATGCTGCGCTGCGCGCGATCCGGCCAGGAATTGACTTATTCACCCTTGGGGAAGATCACGCGCCACGGGCCCAGACCGCCGAGGCTGCCCAAGCTCCCGAGAGCGCCGCAGCAGTAAGGAGTTTGCGTCCACACACTGGGACGGCAAGTGCAGACATCCGGGTCGGGAGATACCAATGAGTTCGAAAACGGGCCAGCGGGCAACCGGAAGGAAGCCGACCAGCGTGCGGCGTCAGAACGCGAAGACCGACGGAGCATCGGGCAAGGAAGGTTTGGAGCAGGTGCGTCCCGGCGGATCTACTACGAAGCGGGTCAAGGTAAACCATGGATGAGGCCGTAAAAATACTGAACGATCTCATTGCGACCTGCCGCGACAGTGAGGAAGGCTTCGGCAAGGCTGCAAAAGGCGTACACAGCGAAAACCTGCGCAACCGGTTCACAGGGATCGCATTGGAACGGGGCGAATTCGCTGATGAGCTGGCCGGCCATGTCCGCAAGCTCGGCGGCGAGCCCGCCGAATCGGGTCATCAGAGCGGGATCCAACATCGCGGATGGCGCGAACTCGAGGTGAGCATCCGGCCGAAAGGCGATCTGGAGTTCCTGGTGGAGTGCGAAAACGGTGAGGAGAACACGCTGCGCCACTACGAGCACGCTTTGACGCGCGACCTTCCGGCGCCGGTGAGGCCTGTAGTGGAACGGCATCGGCTCGCCGTGCAGGAAGCGCTCTTAGAGTTGCGCGGGCTCGAGCAGTTGCGAAAAGCCGGCTGATTTAAGTCGGCTGCAGGAAATGACGCGCTGCGCGGCGGCCGAGAATCGTCACGGCCGAGAGCCACGGGCGCTCCAGCGCTCCTGTATCCACGGCGCGCACGACGCGCCGACTGTCGCCGCGCGGGAGCAGGCGGTTCACCAGGCTGAGCACTTCGGTCGAGATCCCGGGGAACGCTCCGTGGAAGCGCGCCAGGATGTTTGCAGGCACGCTAAGAATCCGTTCGGCCTGGCCGGTTCGCGTGGCAGAGACGATCTGACGCGCCGCGCGCTCCGCGCTCATCGATATGCCGGGGATGGTCGAACCAAGGCTGAACCACACCGCCTCGTTCGGCTGGTCGCCTTTGAACAACGCATTGGTGTACGACCCGGTGCGCATCAGGCCGGGCGCGATCGTGACGACTTTGATGCCGGTGCGGTCCAGCTCCGCCCGGATTCCTTCGGAGAATGCCGCCGCCGCGAACTTTGCGCAGCTGTAGGGAACCAGGTGCGGCACGCTCACCTTCGCGCCCACCGACGTGATGTTAACGATCCGGCCGGAGCGCCTCTGCTGCATATGCGGCAAAACCGATAAGGTCGCATACACCATGCCCCAGAACATGATGTCCATGGCCTGTTCGAAGTCCTCGACAGTCATGGTCTGAATGGGGCCCACCTGTATGACGCCGGCGTTGTTCACCAGCACATCGATTCGGCCGTAGTGAGACAGAACCGAACGGATCAACCTTTCCACGGCGGCACGGTCGGCTACGTCACAGGTTTCCGTGAAAACGTCGGCGCCGGTCTTTTCGAGGTCCTCCTGCGCATGTCGCAGCTCTTCCTCGCTGCGCGCGCAAATCGCCAGACGGGCGCCCTCGGCGGCGAACGCGCGCGCGAGGGCGAGCCCGAGCCCGCGCGATCCGCCCGTGATCAGAACCACTTTCCCGTTTAGATTGATCGCCCGGCGGCGAAGCAGGGCCGTAACTGCTACCGCGCCAGTCACCGCAGAAGCCGCCAGCAGCGCCTTTCGCCCACCGGAGAGAGGCATTTCAGGCCTCGCCTAACTCGCCCACATCGGCGGGGCGTCCGGCGTAACCGACGGTAGTTGCGCGGCCCTGTGTTTCCGATGTCGTACCGCCGCCGAGGATCTCGCGTTCGGCTTCCAGCCAATCCTCCAACTCGTGCCCCGGTGCTTGCCCGCGCGCCTGATAGATTTCGTACGCACGTAAGCGAATGCGCTCTTCCTCGTCCAGGTGACTGTTTACGACGTCCTGGTCCGTCACTCGTGCCATTGAGGCCATGATCGGCTCCTCCTCAGAGCTCTACCCACATGCTCTCATCGCGCAGCGCAGGAGCAAATCATTTGGCCACACCGATTGGATGCGGCTTCACGAAAGAGGCCGCCTGCTATGATCGCATTAACGAATGCAGCCCGACTTCCTGGTGATCGGCGCCGGCGTAGCCGGCCTGCGTGCGGCCATCGAACTGGCCGCAGCCGGGCGAGTGCTCGTAGTCGCCAAGGAGAGCCTGCGGGAGTCGTCGTCCGAATACGCCCAGGGCGGGATCGCGGTGGCCCTCAGCGACGATGACGAAGTAGAACTGCACGAGCAGGACACGCTCGCCGCGGGCGACGGCTTGTGCGATCGCGCCGCCGTCCACACCCTGGTGGAGGAAGGCCCCGCCGCCATACAGGAGCTGATCGCGTGGGGCGCCGAGTTCGACCGCGAAGGCGCGAAGCTGGCGTTCACACGTGAGGGTGCGCACAGTCGCAATCGCGTCCTGCACGCCCACGGGGATTCGACGGGACAGGAAATCGCGCGAACGCTGTACACCAAAGCGGCCTCGCTCGATAATGTGACTTTTCGCAGCTATGCCGCGATTACCGAACTGCTGGTGGCCGAGTCTGGAGTCGGCGGCGCGGTTCTCGAAGGCGAGCCGGTGAGGGCGCGCGCGGTGCTGCTGGCCACCGGCGGCCTCGGCCAGGTTTTCCAAAACACGACGAATCCCGACGTGGCGACGGGCGACGGTGTAACGATGGCGTGGTGCGCCGGCGCAGAGATCAGCGACATGGAGTTTGTCCAGTTTCATCCTACTGCGCTGGCTGTGGAAGGCGCGCCGCGGTTTTTGCTCTCCGAAGCGCTGAGGGGTGAGGGCGCGGTTCTGCGGAACATCGCGGGCGAGCGATTCACGGATGAACTGGCCCCGCGCGATGTGGTGTCGCGCGCAATCGTACGCGAGATGCACATTTCCGGTGCGTCGCACGTGCTGCTGGATTTAACCGAGCGCGATCCCGAATTCGCAAGAGCGCGGTTTCCGCGGATCTATGAAACTTGCCTTCAGTACGGCGTCGATTTAGCAACGCAGCCGGCCCCGGTGGCTCCGGCCGCGCATTACGCCATGGGCGGGGTGAAGACTGATTTGGATGGCTACACTTCGGTGGCCGGGTTGTTCGCGGCCGGAGAGGTGGCTTGCACGGGAGTGCACGGGGCGAACCGGCTGGCGAGCAATTCACTATTGGAAGGATTGGTTTTCGGCGCACGTGCGGGGAGAGCGATGCGAGAGGCGAAGAGCAGCGCGGTCTGGAGGTCGTGCCGAGACCTGGAGGTCCGCCCCACAATCGATCTCGCAGCGGTCCGCAAGCTGATGTGGGATTGCTGCGGTATTATCCGGTCGGGCGAAGGGTTGCGGCGGGCGTGCACCTGTCTTGAGCAGAACGGCGCGCGCGATCACGTGGCGTATTTGATCGCCCGCTGCGCACTCGCGCGGGAAGAGAGCCGTGGCGCGCACTATCGAAGCGATTTCCCCGAGAAGCGTGAAGAGTTCGCCCGGCATTCGGTCATTTCACGAGATGCAGATGTCACATTCCGATAAGCGGCAGCAGGTGATCGCCCCCGTCTGCGCCCTGCTGGTGCTCTCGGCGGGCGTGATTCCACCCGCGTCTCCAAGCTCGGTATTTTGGACCGCACCGTCGATTCTCGTCGCCGCGATGCTGATCGCCTGGGCGGCCGAGTCGGCCCAATTCTTCATGGCGCAGGGCTTCGCGCTGGCAATCCTGGCGTGGCTGCAGACCTTGCCGGAATTCGCTGTGGAAGCCGTGCTGGCGTGGAAACAGCAGGTGCCGCTGTTATTGGCGAACCTCACGGGCGCGCTGCGGCTGTTGACGGGCTTGGGCTGGCCCATGATCTATGGCGTTGCCGCATGGTTTCACCGTCGTCACGGAAACCGGAAACTAGGCGAAATCAAGCTGGCGGACGAGCACTGCATTGAAGTCGTCGCGCTGCTGCCGCCCATCCTCTACGCCTTCGTGATTTGGGTGAAGGACTCGCTCGGGCTGGTGGACGCGGCAATCCTGGTTGCGATGTACGCCGCTTACCTGCTGGTGTTGCATCGCATGCCGGCGGCCGGCCAGGAGGACATCGAGGATTTGGAGTCAATTCCGCGCCGCATCGTGAAGGCGCCCCGCACAACACGGATCGCGGCTATCGCCGGACTGTTCCTGGTCGGCGGCGGCCTGATCTACTTCACCGCGGAGCCGTTCCTGGCGAGCCTGCTCGCGGTTTCGACCGCGATCGGCATACCCAACTTCGTGTTCGTGCAATGGGTGGCGCCGTTTGTCTCGGAGTTTCCGGAGAAAGTCTCCGCGTTTTACTGGGCGCGAACCGTGGACCGCGCTTCCACGGCGCTCATGAACATGGTCTCGAGCAACATCAACCAGTGGACGCTGCTCGCCGCCATGCTCCCCATCGTGTACTGCATCAGCGTTGGTTCGGTGACTTCGATCATCTTCGACAAGCAGCAGGAGTTCGAACTCCTGATGACTATCGGCCAGGCGCTCCTGGCATGCACGTTCCTGTTGAACATGCGGCTGCATGCGCTCGAAGCCGGTGGACTTTTCGGGCTGTGGCTCGTCCAGTTCGCACTTTCGCCGGTTCCCAAAGGGCCGGGCTTCTGGGGATTTATCTCGAACTGGACCGATGAGGCCGTGACCGCTGCGTATTTTATCTGGGCGTTCGTCGAGATCGTTCGGATTGTGATTTCCCGGAAGCCCCCGGAAGCTTTCAGGCTCTTTGGCGTGATGTGGCGGCGGCACGTTCGTTAGCGGGCGGACGCACTGGCGCCACTACGCTAGAATAAAGGCGCACGAAAATGGGATTGGAGAGAATTCGATCTACGACGGTGATCTGTGTGCGCCGCGACGACAAAGTCGTCATGGCGGGCGACGGACAGGTCACGCTGGGACATGAAGTAATCAAAGCCGGCGCTAAGAAGGTGCGCCGGTTGTATAACGATAAGATTCTGGCGGGCTTTGCGGGCTCGACCGCAGACGCGCTGGCGCTCTTTGCACGATTCGAATCCAAGCTGGAGCAGTTCAACGGAAATATGCCGCGTTCCGTAGTGGAACTCGCGAAGGAGTGGCGTACGGATCGCGCGCTTCGCCATTTGGAGGCGTTGCTGCTGGTCGCGGACACGAAGGGCACGTTCCTGGTGAGCGGCAACGGCGACGTGATCGAACCCGATGAAGGCGTCGTCGCGATCGGCTCGGGAGGGCCGTTTGCCACCGCCGCGGGAACCGCGCTGCTGCGTCACACCAAGCTCTCGGCGCGCCGCATAGCCGAAGAAGCCATGACCATCGCGGGCAACTTTCCAGCACATTGGGATCCTAAGCTTAGAATTCCACGTGGACAAGTTGTCGCGGCCGCTTCTATAGTGTCACCTAAATACTAGTGACTCCAGCGTAACTGGACTGGCCACAGTTAGGCCGCAAATGTAATCACACTGGCTCACCTTCGGGTGGGCCTTTCTGCGTTCGCGAGTGGACCCGATAAGCTCATGGAGCGGCGTAACCGTCGCACAGGAAGGACAGAGAAAGCGCGGATCTGGGAAGTGACGGACAGAACGGTCAGGACCTGGATTGGGGAGGCGGTTGCCGCCGCTGCTGCTGACGGTGTGACGTTCTCTGTTCCGGTCACACCACATACGTTCCGCCATTCCTATGCGATGCACATGCTGTATGCCGGTATACCGCTGAAAGTTCTGCAAAGCCTGATGGGACATAAGTCCATCAGTTCAACGGAAGTCTACACGAAGGTTTTTGCGCTGGATGTGGCTGCCCGGCACCGGGTGCAGTTTGCGATGCCGGAGTCTGATGCGGTTGCGATGCTGAAACAATTATCCTGAGAATAAATGCCTTGGCCTTTATATGGAAATGTGGAACTGAGTGGATATGCTGTTTTTGTCTGTTAAACAGAGAAGCTGGCTGTTATCCACTGAGAAGCGAACGAAACAGTCGGGAAAATCTCCCATTATCGTAGAGATCCGCATTATTAATCTCAGGAGCCTGTGTAGCGTTTATAGGAAGTAGTGTTCTGTCATGATGCCTGCAAGCGGTAACGAAAACGATTTGAATATGCCTTCAGGAACAATAGAAATCTTCGTGCGGTGTTACGTTGAAGTGGAGCGGATTATGTCAGCAATGGACAGAACAACCTAATGAACACAGAACCATGATGTGGTCTGTCCTTTTACAGCCAGTAGTGCTCGCCGCAGTCGAGCGACAGGGCGAAGCCCTCGGCTGGTTGCCCTCGCCGCTGGGCTGGCGGCCGTCTATGGCCCTGCAAACGCGCCAGAAACGCCGTCGAAGCCGTGTGCGAGACACCGCGGCCGGCCGCCGGCGTTGTGGATACCTCGCGGAAAACTTGGCCCTCACTGACAGATGAGGGGCGGACGTTGACACTTGAGGGGCCGACTCACCCGGCGCGGCGTTGACAGATGAGGGGCAGGCTCGATTTCGGCCGGCGACGTGGAGCTGGCCAGCCTCGCAAATCGGCGAAAACGCCTGATTTTACGCGAGTTTCCCACAGATGATGTGGACAAGCCTGGGGATAAGTGCCCTGCGGTATTGACACTTGAGGGGCGCGACTACTGACAGATGAGGGGCGCGATCCTTGACACTTGAGGGGCAGAGTGCTGACAGATGAGGGGCGCACCTATTGACATTTGAGGGGCTGTCCACAGGCAGAAAATCCAGCATTTGCAAGGGTTTCCGCCCGTTTTTCGGCCACCGCTAACCTGTCTTTTAACCTGCTTTTAAACCAATATTTATAAACCTTGTTTTTAACCAGGGCTGCGCCCTGTGCGCGTGACCGCGCACGCCGAAGGGGGGTGCCCCCCCTTCTCGAACCCTCCCGGTCGAGTGAGCGAGGAAGCACCAGGGAACAGCACTTATATATTCTGCTTACACACGATGCCTGAAAAAACTTCCCTTGGGGTTATCCACTTATCCACGGGGATATTTTTATAATTATTTTTTTTATAGTTTTTAGATCTTCTTTTTTAGAGCGCCTTGTAGGCCTTTATCCATGCTGGTTCTAGAGAAGGTGTTGTGACAAATTGCCCTTTCAGTGTGACAAATCACCCTCAAATGACAGTCCTGTCTGTGACAAATTGCCCTTAACCCTGTGACAAATTGCCCTCAGAAGAAGCTGTTTTTTCACAAAGTTATCCCTGCTTATTGACTCTTTTTTATTTAGTGTGACAATCTAAAAACTTGTCACACTTCACATGGATCTGTCATGGCGGAAACAGCGGTTATCAATCACAAGAAACGTAAAAATAGCCCGCGAATCGTCCAGTCAAACGACCTCACTGAGGCGGCATATAGTCTCTCCCGGGATCAAAAACGTATGCTGTATCTGTTCGTTGACCAGATCAGAAAATCTGATGGCACCCTACAGGAACATGACGGTATCTGCGAGATCCATGTTGCTAAATATGCTGAAATATTCGGATTGACCTCTGCGGAAGCCAGTAAGGATATACGGCAGGCATTGAAGAGTTTCGCGGGGAAGGAAGTGGTTTTTTATCGCCCTGAAGAGGATGCCGGCGATGAAAAAGGCTATGAATCTTTTCCTTGGTTTATCAAACGTGCGCACAGTCCATCCAGAGGGCTTTACAGTGTACATATCAACCCATATCTCATTCCCTTCTTTATCGGGTTACAGAACCGGTTTACGCAGTTTCGGCTTAGTGAAACAAAAGAAATCACCAATCCGTATGCCATGCGTTTATACGAATCCCTGTGTCAGTATCGTAAGCCGGATGGCTCAGGCATCGTCTCTCTGAAAATCGACTGGATCATAGAGCGTTACCAGCTGCCTCAAAGTTACCAGCGTATGCCTGACTTCCGCCGCCGCTTCCTGCAGGTCTGTGTTAATGAGATCAACAGCAGAACTCCAATGCGCCTCTCATACATTGAGAAAAAGAAAGGCCGCCAGACGACTCATATCGTATTTTCCTTCCGCGATATCACTTCCATGACGACAGGATAGTCTGAGGGTTATCTGTCACAGATTTGAGGGTGGTTCGTCACATTTGTTCTGACCTACTGAGGGTAATTTGTCACAGTTTTGCTGTTTCCTTCAGCCTGCATGGATTTTCTCATACTTTTTGAACTGTAATTTTTAAGGAAGCCAAATTTGAGGGCAGTTTGTCACAGTTGATTTCCTTCTCTTTCCCTTCGTCATGTGACTTGATATCGGGGGTTAGTTCGTCATCATTGATGAGGGTTGATTATCACAGTTTATTACTCTGAATTGGCTATCCGCGTGTGTACCTCTACCTGGAGTTTTTCCCACGGTGGATATTTCTTCTTGCGCTGAGCGTAAGAGCTATCTGACAGAACAGTTCTTCTTTGCTTCCTCGCCAGTTCGCTCGCTATGCTCGGTTACACGGCTGCGGCGAGCGCTAGTGATAATAAGTGACTGAGGTATGTGCTCTTCTTATCTCCTTTTGTAGTGTTGCTCTTATTTTAAACAACTTTGCGGTTTTTTGATGACTTTGCGATTTTGGGAAAG
>JADMIO010809323.1_pt1 | contig 40626 bp, 33 predicted proteins | sample 8958161 | NCBI WGS metagenome assembly JADMIO01 (sample SAMN16585339, study PRJNA669376) | soil metagenome | isolation source: Crop rotation soil | place: USA: Cullars Rotation, Alabama | collected 2011
GGCCGCGACTTCAAGTCACGTGAATTCCAAGCTTCGGATCCCACTGTGCTGGAAAGTCGATGCGCAATACAACACCGGCGGGGATGAACTGCGGGCGCCGAACCTGATGCCCGACTTCTCTACGCGCGTCACGTATTCGCCCCGAAACGCCATCCATATCGACGCGGGCGGCGTGCTGCGCATATTCCGCCACACGGTCGCCCCCTACGACGAAGACTTCAAGGCCACCGGCGGCGGCGCGAGCGTCAACGTCCGCGTCAATGCAACCCCGAGCACCAAGATCCTGGGGGAGGTCGCGGTGGGATCAGGCATGGGCCGCTACATCGGCGGCCTGGTTCCCGATGCCGCGTTCAGGAGCGATGGCTCGATCAGCTTGATCGACACGACGTCCTGGGTCGGCGGGGTGGAGCAAACGCTGACGCCGCGGGTGTCGATCGCGGGCTATTACAGCGGCGTCAAGGCAGGGGACGCCTACTTCACCGATCGCGACGGCGGCTTCATCGGCTTCGGCTTTCCCGGCTCATCGACGAGCAACAACCGCATCATTCGGGAGCTCACGCTGACTGGGGCGTATCAGATCGTCAGGACACCCGATCGAGGCTCAGCGCAACTCAACACACAGGTCGCGTGGCTGACGAGAGAGCCATGGTCGACGCCGGCGAGCGGGTTGTCGTCGGCGCGATCGTTCATGTTTCTCGCGCAGGTTCGCTACAACCTGCCGTAGGGCAGTGATGATGGCGTAATTCGCACATCGGTCGCCGGCGTCGAGGGGTCCACTTGCAATCAATCCTCGCGAGGACTATATTGGTGGCATGGGCGACCCCTCGTCGATCATCCGCACGCGCGGTGCTGACGCCAGCATCGAAGAACGCGTGTTCCAGAGCCTGATGCTCGCCGCCGATCACTTGCTGCGGGGTGAGATCGAAGTGCTGCGGGTGGCCGACCTCACGTTCCCTCAGTACAACGTGCTGCGGATTCTGCGCGGCGCTCGTCCGGAGGCGCTCTCCTGTGGAACGATTTCGCTCCGCATGCTGACCCGGGACTCCGACCTCACGCGCCTGCTCGACCGGCTCGAGGAGCGGCGCCTGGTGCGTCGCACCCGAGACCCGCGGGATCGCCGTACGGTGACGGCAACGATCACTGACGCAGGCTTGCAGATGCTGCGCAAGCTGGATAGCCCTGTCGCCCGAGTACACCGCGAGCACTTGAAGCACATGACGCCACATCAGCTCGAGACCTTGCAGACGCTCGCCGACGAGGTCCGCCGGAACGAACCCTGATTTTCGCTTGGCCCGATATTCCTCGCGAGGATTTACCTTGCGAGACTTGAGGAGGTTACGACAATGCCCGCACCCAACCGCAACTGGTACCGAGAGTTCATCACTTCGGAGAACGTCGCGATGCTGTTCATCGACCATCAGACATCCATCATGGCCGGCATCGGAGACATCGACCCCGTGCGTTTCCGCAACAACGTCCTCGCTCTGGCACACATCGCGAAGCTGCACCGTCTCCCGACCGTCCTGACCGACAACATGCCCGACGGGTTCGCCGGTCCGCTCCTGCCGGAACTCGTCGCCGCCCTGCCGGACGCACCGGTGATCCACCGGAATGGTCCGATCAACGCGTGGGACGATCGCGGATTTGTGGAAGCCGTCGAGGCGACAGGCCGCCGCAAGCTGCTGATTGCGGGTTGCACCACCGACATCTGCCTGATGTTCCCCGCGCTCTCGGCGCTCCAAGCGGGCTATGACGTCTACGGCGTGATCGATGCGTCCGGCACCTGGAGCCCGCTCGACCAGCAGATCGCCGTGTCGCGGCTGGTGCAGGCCGGTGTAGTGGTCATGAACACCGCCAACGTTCTTGCCGAGCTGCAGTATGACCACCGTCGCCCGACCGAGGAAACGAGCGGCCAGCTGTTCGGCGACGTTGTGCCGTCGCTGCAGTACACCGCGGCACAGCTTCAATTCACCAGCACGCGGTAACGGAGACGCGCCGTAGTAAGGAGGTCCGCATGGTGCAACTCGGTTGGACGAACTCTCACCGGCGAGGCTGGAGCGTTGTCATGCTCGCGCTGCTCGCGACCCTGACCGCTCCGCCCACAAGAGCGCAACACACCGCCTCGTCGATAGAACGACGGGACGCTCACACCATCGCACGACGCTATTTCGAAGAGGTGTGGAATCAGGGCAGGCTGGAGGTGCTCGACGAACTGCTGTCTCCGGCCTACATCAACCACACTCCGAGCGTCGGAAGCCCGGCGCCTGGCCCGGACGGGCTGAAACCCATCGTCGCCGCGATGCGGCGAGCGTTTCCGGATCTTCATTTCGCCATCGAGGATGTCATCGTCGGGCCCGACGCCGTCGTCATCCGCACGACGATGACCGGTACGCACGACGGCGATCTCTTCGGCATTCCGCCGACACATCGCAAGATCCGGGTGATGCAGATCCAGATCGAGCGCGTCCGGGGCGGGCGCATCGTCGAGCACTGGCGAGTCACTGACGAACTGACCCTGATGCGTCAACTGGGAGTCGCTTCTTGATTCCGGCTGCCCGGGATGAACGGTGTCCTCATGGGCAATGAGTACGGCTTTGCGGTTGTCGATGTGTTCACCGACCGGGCGCTCAGCGGCAATCTGCTCGCCGTGTTCCCCGCCGCCGATGGTCTGGATCCGCAGACGATGCAGGCGATCGCCCGAGAGGTCGGGTTCTCGGAAACGACCTTCGTCATGGCGCCACGCCAGCGCGCGGTGCGTCGGCTTCGCTGTTTCTCCCCGGCCGCAGAGGTATTTGGCGCCGGACACAACGTGCTGGGTGCCTGGTGGCTGCTCGCTGCCTCGGGGGGGATTCATGACCATCAATAATTGCCGGCATGGGATGGCAGACATCGAACCGGGCCTGCGGCTGCACTACGTCGTCGGCGGGGACGCTGCCCCAACCGTCGTCCTGATTCACGGATTTCCACAAACGTGGTGGGAATGGCGCGACGTAATTCCCGGTCTTGTCGAGGCAGGCTTCCGAGTGGTGATACCCGACTATCGCGGCGCCGGCAACTCCTGGCGGCCGAGTACCGGATACGACAAGCAGACGATGGCCGGCGACATCAGGACGTTGGTGCGCGAACATCTCGCGATTGACGAACCGGTCGCGGTTGTGGGCCACGACATCGGCCTGATGGTGGCGTATGCGTATGCCCAAGCGTTCCGAGACGAGGTGACGAAGCTGGTGGTCATCGATGCGCCCCTTCCTGGTACGGCAGTCTTCGACCGGCTACGTTCCGACCCACGCGTGTGGCACTTCGCATTCCACGGCGCGAGAGACGTCGCCGAAATGCTGGTATCGGGACGCGAGCGACAGTACTTGCAGGCGTTCTTCAATGCCCGGATTGGCGATCCGTCAGCGATCGGCGCCGAAGCCTTCGATCACTACGTAGCCGCGTATGAGGCGCCTGGTGCGATGCGCGCCGGCTTCGAAGCGTACCGTGCGTTCGATCGGGACGCGCACGACAACCGGGCGTGGTTGAAGCGGAACGGGAAACTCGACGTGCCCGTCCTGGCGGTCGGTGGAGACATGAGCACGTCAGGCGTCTTGATGGAGTCCGTGATGCAGGAAGTGGCCGATACCGTGGACTCGCTGGTGTTGCCCAGAACAGCGCACTGGATCCCGGAAGAGCAGCCGATAACGCTGACGGCGGCGATCATTACGTTCCTCAGGGAGGGGAGCCGATGAACCGGACGCGTCGAGCCGGCGCAACCAAGGAGAGCGACGTTATGCGACAGATCATTGTTGGCGCGCAAGTATCCATGGATGGGGTCATGCAGGCGCCTGGTGGGCGGTGGGAGGATCCCACCAGGGGTTTTGCGTTCGGCGGCTGGGTGATGCCCTATTTCGATGCGGTGTTCGGCGAAGAGATCGACCGCGTATTCAAGGAGAAATTCGATCTCCTGCTGGGACGCAAGACTTACGAGATTTTCGCCGCGTACTGGCCCTACTACGATGAAGCGGCCTCGCACGGTCGCATCGCCACGCTGTTCAACAACGTCAGGAAATACGTTGTGTCCCGTTCAGGCGACGTCGATACGAGCTGGCAGGGCTCGGTGCTCTTGCGTGACATCGCCGACGTGAGGCGGTTGCAGCAAGAGGACGGCCCGAACCTCGTCACCCAAGGCAGCACCGAACTTGTGCACGCGTTGCTCGCTGACGATCTCGCTGACGCGATAAGCATCTTCACGGTACCGGTCGTACTCGGCCGCGGCAAGAAGCTGTTTGCGGACGGCTCAGCACCGCACCGCTACACCCTGACCCGATCGCGGATCTCCACCACCGGCCTCGTCATCGCACACTACGAGCGCGCCGGCGACATCAAGATCGGTGACACGGCGCTCGATTCGCCGAGCGAGGCCGAACGTCGGCGCCGGGAACGGATGAAGCGCGAAGGCTAATGGGTGTCCTGTTACAACCGAAGGGAGAGCTGCTCAGCGGCAGCGCAGGCGACGATCGCCACGACATGCCTGGCAGTTTTTGCCTTATTTGTGTCATTTCGGACATCATGGCCGAAGCGTAGGATGGGTGCCAAGACGCGAGCACACGGCGTCGTAGCGATGCAGCTCGAGTACCCCCTCAAGGGGAGCACCAGCAAACGCGGTGCAGATGGCGAGAGAACGCGGGCCGGTTCCGACGCTGACAGTGGACTAAAGGATCGAGGAGTTGCCCATGCTCGAGGTTCCGAACCCGGAGGCTTCCGTCAGCACTGAACGGTTGTTGTCCGCCACGCCGCGAACAATATTCGCCGCGTTCGAACGACCGGCTCGGGTCGCAATGGTCGGGACCAAACGGTTTCACGAACACGTGCCGGCAAGGCCGCCAGGAGTGGGTCGATGACCGAGCACGGCGTCGTGATCGCCGGAGGAGGTCCGACCGGACTCATGTTGGCGGGCGAGTTGGCGTTGGCGGGTGCCGATGTCGCCATCGTGGAACGGCGCCACAGCCAGGAACTCGTGGGCTCGCGTGCTGGCGGCTTGCATGCGCGCACCATCGAGATCTTCGACCAGCGGGGAATCGCCGAGCGCTTCCTGGCGCAGGGACAGGTCGCCCAGGTTGCTGGATTCGCCTGGGTGCGCCTCGACATATCCGACTTTCCCACCAGGCACAACTACGGCCTCGCGCTGTGGCAGAACCACATCGAGCGCATACTCGCCGCTTGGGTCGAGGAGTTGGCCGTGCCGATCTACCGCGGATGTGAGGTCACCGGTTTCGCGCAGGACGACACCGGCGTGGACGTCACGCTCTCCGGTGGTCGATCGCTCCGGGCCGAGTACCTCGTCGGATGCGACGGCGGCCGCAGCGTGATCCGTAAGGCAGCCGGCATCGAGTTCGCCGGATGGGAGGCGACGACCAGCAGCCTGATCGCAGAGGTCGAGACCACGGAGAAGCCGGAACTGGGCGTCCGCCGCGACGCGCGAGGCGTTCATGGCTTCAGCAGGTTGGAGTACGCGATCCGCGACGGGACGGTGATCTACAAGGATGAGGGACCCGTCCGGGTCATCCTGGCGGAACCGGAGATCGTGCACGGCGCGGATCCGACACTGACCGACCTCCGGCAAGCGCTCGTCGCGGTGTACGGCACCGACTACGGGATCCACAGCCCGATCTGGATCTCGAGATTCACGGATATGGCGCGGCAGGCTGTGTCCTACCGCAACCGACGGGTGCTGCTCGCCGGCGACGCCGCCCACGTGCATCCACCGGTGGGCGGACAGGGGCTCAACATCGGTGTGCAGGACGCCGTGAATCTCGGGTGGAAGCTGGCGCGGGTCGTCAAGAAGACGTCGCCCGACAGCCTCCTCGATACCTATCACGCGGAGCGCCACCCGATCGCCGCGCGTGTGCTGCGCAGCACCATGGCGCAGGTCGCCCTGCTGCGCACTGACGATCGCACCGAGGCGTTGCGCGAGATCGTGGCCGAACTCCTCGGCTCGGCCGAGCCGCGCCGTCGTCTCGCCGCGGAAATGTCGGGTCTCGGCGTGCGTTACGATCTCGGCGAGGGACATCCGCTGCTCGGGCGCCGCATTCCTGATCTCGATCTGGACACCGGGGGTGGTGCGCGCCGATTGTTCACGTTGATGCACCAGGCCCGGCCGGTGCTGCTCAATCTCGGCGGGTCCCGACGAATGGACATCACGCGCTGGACTGGCGTGCAGGCAATCGACGCCAGATACGACGGTCCCTGGGAGCTTCCGGCGATCGGGCCAGTGGCGGCTCCCGCCGCCGTGTTGGTTCGGCCGGATGGGTACGTGGCCTGGGTGGGAGATGCGACCGACACAGGTCTTGCTGACGCCCTGACGACCTGGTTCGGACCGCCGAAGGCTGCGTACGTGTGATGATCGTGGTGATCTCGCCTTCACCCCTCCTTCTGTCAGACGCATGACCGATCCGGCTGGTGACAGGCAATCGTTGCAAGGCAACTGTCACAACGTCCATCCGTGATTCGTCTTGATTGACGGAGGCGAAACACATCATGAAACCGCGAATCACCCTGATGAACGTCAACCCCGGCATCATCCACGCAATGCTCGGCCTCGAAAAGCAGATCAGCAAGGCCGGACTCGACAGCAAGCTGCTCGACCTCGTCCGCATGCGCGCGTCACAAATCAACGGTTGCGCCTATTGCCTGGACATGCACAGCAAGGAGGCACGCGCCGCGGGCGAGACAGAACAACGGCTCTACGGCCTCGACGCGTGGCGCGAAACGCCGTACTACTCGGCACGGGAGCGCGCCGCCCTCGAATGGACTGAAGCGCTCACGCTCGTGACGCAAGGGCACGTGCCAGACGACGTGTACGAGCGGGTACGGCAGGAGTTCTCCGAAGACGAGCTTGCACACCTGAGCCTCGGGATCGTCGCGATCAACGGCTGGAACCGGCTCAATGTTGCCGCACGTACGGTACCCGGCGACTACGTGGCCCGCAGCCTTGCGACGCACGCGACGAGCTGATGGCCTTGACGACCTCGGTCGAGCGCCGAAGCTCAGGAAAAAGAAACCATCGCAGCAGCGCGGTCGTCGTACCTATTGGGGCGCCTCGATGCTGACGGCGGCGCGGCTTGGGCAGAGGCCCTGCCATGAAAGAAGCGTGAGCTCCACAACACGAACGACAAACGCCTTCAGGAGGGAGCAATGACTCGCCACACGATCGTCGCGCGCGTGGATCGCGAACTGGAACCCTTCATCTCGATGTTCCCCCTGGCGGAGCTGAACGATCCGATCACCGCGCGTCAGAACCTCGCCGAGCTGTCCGCCAAGGCACCGGCGCCGGATATTCACGGAATGGAAATCCAGGACCGCACGGTGTCCGCGAACCCCAACGTGCCGCTGCGGATCTATCGACCGCACGGCACGCAGGGTGGAATTGTCTGGCTGCACGGCGGCGGATTCGTCATGGGCGGTCTGGACGTCGAGCATCCGTGGGCCGCGCGAATCGCGGATGCCTCCAACGCGGTAGTGGTGTCCGTCGGCTACCGATTGGCTCCGGAGCATCGGTTTCCGGCCGCCCTTGACGATGCCTACGCCGCCGTGATGTGGACGGCGGAGCACGCCGCGGAACTCGGGCTCAACCCACAACACATCGCCGTCGGCGGTCACGCGGCCGGCGCGGGGCTTGCGGCCGCGGTGGCGTTGCGCGCGCGTGATCAACGCGGGCCAACAATCGCCTTTCAACTGCTCAATCAGCCCGAGCTCGACGATCGGCAGGAGACGTGGTCGGCGCGGAACTTCACCGATACGCCGTTCATGACTCGCGACAAGGTCTCTGCGTCGTGGCGGCACTATCTGGGCTCGGCTGCCGCGTCGCCCTACGCCGCCCCCGCGCGGGCGAGCGATCTGTCGGGCCTACCGCCCGCTTACATTGCGACGGCGGAGTTCGATCCAAACCGCGATGAAGCGATCGTCTACGCCCAGCGCCTGATGGAGGCGGGCGTGCCCGTCGAACTCCATCAGTGGCGCGGGACGTTTCACGGATCGCAAGCGGTGCTGTCCGCCGACGTATCGCAGCGGCAGATCGCGGAACTGGGGACCGTCTTGCACCATGCCCTCGCCGGGTAAGGCGCCGACCAAAGATCGCCAAGACGAACGCGGCACTCAGTCTCGACACAACGCTCATCTGAACGAAGAGAGGCAGATGCATATCGTCGTGCTCGGCGGAGGATTTGGGGGCGTCACAACGGCGCGGCATCTCGAGCGGCGCGTGCGCGGCCAACGCGACATCGAGATCACGCTCGTCAGCCGCGAGAACTTCTTCGTCCTGACACCGCTCCTGTTTGAATCCTGCTCGGGACGGCTGGAACTGCGGCACTGCGCGCAGCCGATCCGCGCCGCCCTGCGGCGCACGCGCTTCATCGAGGCGAACGTTGACCACGTCGACGTCGAACGCCAGTTCGTGCAAGCCGTTTCGGCAGAAGGAACTGGCTACGTGCTGCCCTACGACCAGCTCGTCGTGGCGCTCGGCGCGGCTACGAACGAGCGAATGATTCCCGGGTCGTCAAACGCATTCACCTTCAAGACAATGGCGGACGCGCTGGTGCTGAGAAATCACGTCATCGAGCAATTCGAGCGCGCCGATGCAACCTCCAAGGCGACCACTCGACGCGGGTGCCTGACGATCGCCGTGATCGGCGGCGGCCTCGTCGGTGTCGAACTGCTCGGCGAGCTGACGGCGTTCGTGGAAGACATGCTGCGCTTCTATCCCCGGATCCGGCGCGACGAAATCCGCTTCTTGTTGTTCGAAGCCGGAACGCGCATCCTGCCCGAGATCGACGAGAAGCTCGCGGCCGTTGCCGCCGACGTGCTGCGACGGCGGGGCGCCGACCTTCGCGTCTCGACGGCGGTTCAGTCTGTCGAACCAAGCGGTGTGCGTGTGGGAAACGAGATCATCGACGCCGGCACGATCGTGCTGACGGCTGGCATCGTCCCGAGCGTTGTCGCCAGCGAGATGTCCGTCATGCGCGATCAACGCGGCCGCATCGCCGTCGACGCGACGATGCGGAGCCGCAGCCATCCGAATGTGTGGGCACTGGGCGATTGCGCGGCGATTCCGGGACCTGACGGCCGCCCTTACCCAGCGTTGGCGCAGCATACCGTTCGTGAAGCGAGACACCTCGCGCGCAACATCGACGCGGCGATCACACGCCGCGTGCCAACGCCGTTCGTGTTCCGCCCGCTCGGGACCATGGCGTCGCTCGGTCACACGCGGGCGGTGGCGCTCGTATTTGGCATGCGGCTGACCGGTTTCGTGGCCTGGTGGCTGCGGCGGACGTACTACCTGTTCCAGATGCCGCGCTGGGATCGCCGTCTACGCATCGTCCTCGACTGGACGGTCGCCCTGTTCTTCCGGCCGGACATCACGAAGGTCGAGTTGCGCGTCGAACGTGAGCAGGTGCGTCGACCGCGCAGCATGGCGGCGGTCGCGGAAGGCCGAAATGATCGGCACGATTGAGGATGCGTCGCTCGTTCGCTTGGAGAACACCGGCTATCTGGCGGACCTGCCGTAGGCCGCACGCGGACGATCAGCGTTCGGCGGAGCGCTGCTGCTGCACCGCGCGTTTGATGGAGGCGAGCGCGCTCTCCAGCGAACTCCGTGTCTTGTCGACGACCCTCTTTCGCAGCATCCCACCCTTGACGCCGGTCAGGCCTTCCTGCTGCGAACCCTTCAGCGTCAACAAATAGAAGCCGTCGGCGTTCCCGCCGCCGGCGTTATCGACGCACACGGACAGGTCAAGCGCCGTGTGAAAGTAGTGCGTCGCGTAGAGCTGTTTGATCGCAACCACACCGAAATCATGTCCCTCCGTCCGACCGCGATAAATCACGGCGTGGTTCACGCGGATGGTCGGCTTGAGGCCGAACGCCACCTTCTCCCAGTAGAAGAAATCGTCGGCGTCGGCGAGCTTCGCGCTCGGGTACTCGAGAAGGTAGCGGCGCAACCCCGGTCCCACGTCGGGCAGCGCCGAGGCGCGGCCGATCATCGTCTCGAACTGGTCGGCGATGCGCGCGGGATGCTCTTTATCGCGGTACTCGCCGAGCGCCTTGTTGCCGCCCTTCTGATACGCCTGCAGCAACTGCAGCACCATCGGGCGGGCGAGAGCATTGGCCTGCTCCGCCGCATCAGGCCGCGACCAGTTCACGCCGTCATGAAACGCCTGAATCGCGGTTGTCGGCAGCTGCACGTCGCACGACCCGGCGCGGCAGTCCTCGAGTGCCTTCACATCGTCGGGGTCGAGCGCGAGCGCGCCGAGATCCGCGACCGTCGCGTTCTCGCGGAGCTCTCCGGCGCCCTTGTAGCCAGGCCTGCCGCTCAATCGTCCGACATCACGCGCGGCCTTGAGGTAAACCTCTGGCGAGCCGTCGATGTGCACCGCACCGAACACGTAGATCTCGGACGGTTCGCCCCACGAGATCACCTTCGCCACCGGGCGGCCTGCGTCGATCGCCGCCGTCTCTTTCTCCGTGAGGCCGAGATCCTTGAAGATCTTCAGGGGGACGCGCTGGGCAGTTTGCGCGAGCGCGACGCCGGACACGACGCTGACCGCCAGCAGCAAGTGACGGTACATGGGAGATCGCATCACGTTTTGTCAGATCGCAGCAAGGCGAGTGCCGCGAGAGGAAGCGGCTGAGCCGGCAAACCCGAATTGTGTCAAAGGTGCGCTCGTGAAACCATTGTTCCTGGCCATGAAGGGCGGTGTCAGACCGTCGCTCGTCTGTGCGTCGATGGTCGCCGCGATGGTCGCATCCGCACGTCCGATATGGCCGCAGAGCCGGCAGACGATCGCGATACGCGGCCATCAACAATCGCTCTACATCTACGGGTCTCCGCAAGGAGCACCGGTGATTCTCTCGAGCGGCGACGGTGGGTGGATTCACTTGAGCCCTCACGTCGCTGACGTGCTCGCCGCGCGCGGGTTCTACGTGGTTGGGTTCGACGTGAAGGTCTACCTGTCCAGCTCCACGTCCGAACGGTCAACGCTCAGACCCGAAGAAGAACCGGCCGATTACCGGGTTTTGACCGAGTTCGCGACGAAGGCGACGGGGAAGAAGCCCATTCTGATCGGAGTCTCCGAGGGAGCGGGTCTTTCCGTGCTGGCGGCGACCGACCCAAAAACTCGCATCGGCATTGCCGGTGTCATCGGCCTTGGTCTTCCTGATCTGAACGAGCTCGGGTGGCGGTGGAAGGACATGCTGATCTATCTGACGCACCGGCCGCCCAATGAGCCCTCGTTCAGTGCCGCCGCGGTGGTGAATCGACTCGCGCCTCTGCCGCTCGCGGCCATCCACTCCACGCACGACGAGTTCGTGCCGGTCGGCGATGTGGAGCGAGTCCTGAGGGCAGCCAATGAACCCAAGCGGCTCTGGCTGGTGAACGCCTCGAATCATCGCTTCGGCGACAACCTCGCCGAATTCGATCGAACGCTGATCGAGGCCATCGCGTGGGTGAACGCGCACGCCCCACGGTGACGGTCATGCCCGCTCGGCTACGCACCGCGCTTCCCGCGTTCATTGGCCTGGTGCTGTTCTTCGCGGCGCTCGAGGTGCTGCGGACTGAACTGCGGGCGGTCACCTGGCATGGGCTCACCACCGACCTGTCGAGCATCCCGGCCTGGCATCTCGTCTTCGCCGTCTTGCTGACCGCGGTCAATTACGGTGTCCTCACGGGCTACGACTTTCTGGCGTTTGCCTATCTTGGGAAACGTCTGCCGGCGCGCCGTCTGGTCATGGCCTCCTTCTTGGCCTACGCGATCTCGAACAACGTCGGATTCGCGATGCTCTCAGGTGCCTCGATTCGCTACCGGTTCTACACGCGCTGGGGGATTACTGCCGAGGAGCTCTCACGAATCGTCTTCTCGTATGTCGTCACGTTCTGGCTCGGTTTGCTCCTGCTGGGCGGTCTCAGCCTTGCGCGAAGCCCATTGCCGCGGGATCCGGGCCTGCCGATGGCGTCCATGGTGGCACCCCTCGGCTGGCTGCTGATGCTGATCAGCATCGGCTACGTCATTGCAGCAGCACTGCGGCTGGGGCCGATTCCGCTGCGCCGCGCAGCGCTCCCGCTTCCGTCGCCGGCGCTGGCGCTGGCGCAGCTCGCGCTTTCAGTGCTGGACTGGACACTCGCGGCGACCGTCCTCTACGTCCTGTTGCCGCCAGCCGGTATCCCGTTTCTCGCGCTGCTTGGTGCGTTCCTCGCCGCCCAGCTGCTCGGCCTCGCCAGTCACGTCCCCGGCGGCATGGGCGTGTTCGAAGGGCTGATGGTGCTGCTCTTGAAGCCGTTCGTGTCATCGACGGCTCTGCTGCCCGCGCTCATTGCCTATCGTGCGGTGTACTACCTGCTGCCGTTGGCGGTCGCGGCGATCGCGCTCGTCGCCGACGAGCTCCATCAGCGCCGGTCGCAAGCGGCACGACTCGGCGCTGCGCTCGGATGGTTGACCGAGCAGCTCACGCCGCGGGTGCTTGCCGCGGTCACCTTCCTGGCCGGGGTCGTACTGCTGGCGTCGGGCGCCACGCCGGCGGCACCAGGCCGTCTCGGTATGCTCAGTCGAGTTCTCCCACTCGGCGTCATTGAACTCTCTCATTTCGCCGGCAGCGTGGTCGGCGCGGCGCTGTTACTCCTGTCGCAGGGACTCGCGCGCCGGCTCGACGCCGCGCACGCGCTCACCGCTCTTGGCTTGGCCGTCGGCATCCTCGCGTCGCTCCTCAAGGGTGCGGACTACGAAGAGGCCATGATCCTCGGCGCAGTCCTGCTCGTGCTCTGGCGCGCGCGCCCGGCGTTCGACCGTCGGGCGGCGCTGTTCGATACCAGGTTTTCGCCAGGCTGGATCATGGCCGTCATCGCGGCCGTCGGTGCCTCACTCTGGCTCGGACTGTTCGCGTTCAAGCATGTCGAGTATTCGCACGACTTGTGGTGGCAATTCGAGTTGCACGGCGAAGCGTCCCGCATGCTCCGCGCGACCGTTGGCGCGAGCATCACCCTGCTCCTCTTCGGTATGGCACGCCTGATCGGCTACGCGCCGCACGAGGCGCCGGCGCCGACCGATGCCGAACTGAACACCGCCGCCAGCGTCATCGCCACACAGACGGTGACCTCGCCGAATCTGGTGTTCCTGCGTGACAAGGCGCTCCTCTTCGACGCCGCGAAGTCTGCGTTCATGATGTATGGCGTGCATGGCCGCACCTGGGCGGCACTGGGCGATCCGGTGGGTCCACCAGATCGGATCGGCGCTCTCGTCCGGCGGTTTTTGGAACGCTGTGACGACTTCGGTGGGGTACCGGTGTTCTATGAAGTTGCCAGCGAGCATCTGCACCGATACGCCGACGTGGGATTGACGTTCGTCAAGCTCGGCGAGGAGGCCCGGGTGGATCTGACGGCCTTCACGGTCGAAGGCGGCCGCGGCAAGAAGTTTCGAAACGCCACCACGCGTCTCGCCAGAGAACGGGCCTCGTTTCGAGTGGTGCCGGCCGAACAGGTTGCAGGTGTGATGGGTCAGTTGCGCACCGTCTCAGACGATTGGCTCGCGCGGCACGCGGGAGCGGAGAAGGGATTCTCCCTCGGGTTCTTCTCCCCTGAGTACGTGGCGCGATTTCCGGCCGCCGTCATCGAGCGCGACGGCCAGATCGTCGCATTTGCCACTCTGTGGCCGGGGGCGCAGCGCATCGAGGTCTCGGTCGATCTCATGCGCTACGACCACCGCGCGCCCAAGGATGTCATGGACGCTCTGTTCGTTCACCTGATGCTGTGGGGCAGAGAGCAGGGATACCGGTGGTTCACGCTCGGCATGGCGCCGCTCTCCGGGTTCGAACAGTCACCCGTCGGGCCGTTGTGGAACCGACTCGCGTCGTTCCTGTACAAGCACGGCGAGGCCGTCTACAACTTCCAGGGGTTGCGCGCGTTCAAAGACAAGTTCGACCCTGTGTGGTCGCCGCGATATCTCGCATATCCGGGCGGTCTTCGACTGCCGCGTGTGCTCGCTGACGTGTCGGCGCTCATCGCCGGCGGGTATCGAAGGATCTTCTTCCAATGAGGGCGCTTCATGACCGTCCCGCGCTCGCGCCCAGGGTGAGTAGAAGCTCGTCCAGTTGCGCGAACGTCTCGACCATCGCATCCGCCGCCCCGGTGCCCGCCGCGTCGAGCGCTTCCTTGGAGGGATGAAGCTCGCGCAAGACCAGCAGCGTTTTGCCACCCTTTTCCTCGAATGTCACCGTGGTGACAGGACCACCCTCACCACCTTCCTCATTGGTCCACACGAGGCGCGCGTGCGGTGTCACTTCGAGGTACGTGCCGAAGAACGCCACACCATCGGGTTCGAACTCGAGACGGTATGTGCCCCCGACCCGAACATCCATCTCACAGGAACGCAGGGACATGCCCATCGACTTCGGCACCCACCACCGCCTGAACAGCTCGGGCCTCGTCCACGCCTCGAACACGATGCGGGCCGGGCCGTTGACGGTTCGGGTCACGACGAGCTCGCGCTCGGACGTCCGCTCCACCGTGGTGCGGTTCTTCATGGGTGTCGGCTCACTGTCTCTTCTTGCGTCCATCGACCTTCTCCTTCCGCTTCAGTTCCTCGACAACTGTGTCCAGCTCGTCGAATCGTGCCTCCCAGACCTGGCGGTACCTCTTGATCCATGCCGCCTCTTCATCCAGCCGGCGCATGCCGAGCTTGCAGGTCCGCACGCGCCCGACTTTCTCTGTGGTCACGAGCCCCGCCTGCTCCAGGACGCCGACATGCTTCTTCATGCCCGTGAGGGTCATGTGGAATCTGTCGGCAAGGTCCGTGATCGACGCGTCGGCACGCCCGAGCTGCTCCAGAACGCCGCGTCGGGTGGCATCCGAGAGCGCAGCGAACGAGACATCGAAGCCGCTGATGGAATACTGAACCATGTGGTTCAGTATATAACACGCGGAGGAATGGCAATGCAAGGCGTAAGGAGAGAACCGCGCTACGACTCGATCCTGATCAACTCCACGTCGAACACGAGCATGCCCTTCGGCGCGCCGTGCGCGCCCGCGTAGGCGAGTCGCTCCGGGATCCACAGCCGCCGCGTTTCGCCTTCGACCATCAGCTGCACGCCCTCGGTCCACCCGGGGATCACCTGGTGCAGCCCGAACGAGATGGGCTCGTTCCTCGCGACCGAGCTGTCGAACATCTTGCCGTCCGTCGTCCAGCCGCTGTAGTGCACGCGCACCTGCGAGCGGGCGGTCGGGTGCTTCGTGCCGGTTCCCGGCTTGAGGACCTTGCTCGCGAGTCCGCTCGCGGTGGTCGTGGCATCGGCGGGCGGGGCGGCGACGTCGGCTGGCGCTGGCATCATGGTGTCTTAGTGTACTCTCGCCGCAGCGCTCTGGTAATCCGCCCGCCCAGATTGCCGGTTGCACCGGCGACGACGATCACTTTCCTATCCATCACGGGCTTGCCGCGTCACATCCCTGGCAGTTGGGCTCTTGTCAACTCCGGCGGAGTCGCTCCGGCGATGACACTATCATCTCGAAGTTCGTGCCCGATCACATTGCGTGACATGCGGAGTGATTGGCGAAGGGGAGAGACATGACACTCACTCGACGCGAGTTCGTTCAACTGGCCGCGGCGATGGGGGCCTCGCTGGCGTGGGGCGGCTCGGCTCGCGCGTCAACCACCGGCTGGCATGAGCGGCGCGAGCTTTATCCGGAGGGCGTCGCGTCCGGCGATCCCGATCCCGGCAGCGTGATCCTCTGGACTCGCCGGCCGTTCGAGTCGGGCGGCCGACGCGTGCTCACGGTGGAGGTTGCCGAGGACTACGCGTTCCGGCGCGTCGTCGCAAAGGCATCCGCGCCGGTTTCAGCGGAATCGGATTGGACGACGCGCGTGCTGGTCGGTCATCTCAAGCCCGCGCGAGTCTACTGGTACCGCTTCACCGATGGAGAGGGGAGCGGTAGCCGTGTCGGACGGACGATCACCGCGCCGCTGCCGAACGATCCACGGCCGGTGAACTTCGCTTTTGTCAGCTGCCAGAGCGTCAATGAAGGGAAGCTCAACGGCTATCGCCGGATGATCTTCGAGGATGAGCGCGCGGCGCCCCCCAATCAACTCGGTTTCATTCTGCACCTCGGTGACTTCATTTATGAGGTCGTCGAATATCCCGAGGAGGTGCCGACGCGGTACGACCGCACGATCTACGAAGTCTGCCGGATTCCCGACGGCGGTCACACCGGCAAACTCCATTACCCCCTGACGGTCGACGGTTATCGCGTCGTCTACAAGGGCTACCTTGCCGATCCCGACCTCCAGGACGCGCGAGCGCGGTGGCCGTTCGTCGCCATCTGGGACAATCACGAATTCTCGTGGCAGGGCCGGCAGAGCATCGTCCAGGCAGGAGGCGATCCGCAACCGGGCCAGACGGTCAAAGTCGCCGCCAACCAGGCATGGTTCGAATATATGCCCGCGCGCGTGAGGGCGCCGAGCGGATCGCTCGACACGTTCGGCGCGCTGCCGGTGAAAAATGTGCCGATCGACAAGTGGGACGACAGTGGCCTCGGGATCGAACCCAACAATCTGAAGGCCATCAACAGCCTGATCGCGTATCGGTCTTTGCGCTACGGCCGGCACCTCGATCTCATTCTCACCGACCAGCACAGTTTCTGCGGCGACGACCCGACCGATGCGGAGGGCGTTGGCAAGATTTACGATCCGGCGTTCAACGGCATGTTCTCTGAACCGGCGATGATCGCGCTCGATGCCGGCCGCACTTTCAACGGCGGCAAACCGCCCGCCGAACTCAGCTTCGGGGACGTAAGCATCCCTAACCCGCGAAAGGACTCACCGCCGCGCACGATCCTCGGGACCCGTCAGAAGACATGGTTCATGGACCAGCTCCGCCGGTCCGCGGCAACCTGGAAGATCTGGGGCAGTTCGCTGGGTGCGCTCGATTTGCGAGCCGACCCGCAGAACCTTCCGGATGGATTAACAACGAAGAAGTGGCCGGCCGACACCTTCGCGCAGATCGGCAGCGGCGATTATGGCAGCGCCTACCACGAGCGCGGCGAAATCTATGACCTCGTCCGCGACGCGAAGATAACCGGATTCGCAATCGTGTCGGGTGACCGTCACAGCTTCTGGGCCGGCTATGCCGCCTCCCGATTGCCACCCGCCACGTTCGAGCCGGTCGGGATCAGTTTCGTCGGCGCCTCGCTGGCCAGCCCTGGGCCGATGGAGGCTTTCGAGCACAATCTTCGCAAGGATCATCCGCTCCGTCCGCTGTTCCTGGCTGATCGGCCGGCGACCAAACCCGAATGGACGTACAACATGCTCCTCAGGCACGGCGTGCGCTCGTGCCTCGAATACGCCAGGAGTTTCGACCTGAAGCGCGCTCACGCGGTGTCGAATCCGAACCTTGCCCCGCACCTTGAATTCGTGGATATGGGCGGTCACGGCTACGCGACGGTGCGGCTCACTAACGATGAGATGCGGACCGAGTTCGTCTGCATTCCACGCCCGATCGCGCGCAGCGATCGTCCCGATGGCGGTCCTCTCCGCTACCGCGTCATCCACACGGCATCACTCTGGAAACCGGGCGAGCGGCCTGTGCTGCGCCAGCAAGTCCTCGAGGGCGATCCCGGCTTGTCGATCTGAGGCAAGCCCAACCCCGTTCACTGGACATTTGACACACCCGGCGCTGCCGGACCTATACTGAGATCGCTTACTGAGCGAGCTAGGTATGCCGACACGTCCGGACACGCTGCAAGGATCGTTGCCGCTGCTGGTCCTCACCATCCTGCACCGACGAGGGCCGCTGCACGGCTACGCCATCACGTCACAGATCCACGCTCTGTCCGATGCCCTGCGGATCGAAGAGGGCTCGCTGTATCCGAGCCTGCACCGGATGGAAGAGGCCGGTTGGATCAAAGCCAGAACGATAACGACTGAACACAATCGTCGCGCCCGCGCCTATGAAATCACCGCCGCGGGGCGGCGCCAGCTCGGCACAGAAGAAGCGCGGTGGCGGTCGGTCACCGACGCGGTGAACTACGTGCTCAAGCACGCCTGACCGCAGGTGCACTGATGTCCTGGCTTTCTCGAATATCGAACGTGTTTCGTTCGGACGGCGTCGATCGCGCCTTCGACGAGGAGGTGACGTTTCACATCGAATCCCGAATTGCCGACCTCGTCGCTGCCGGGATGACGCCGGATGCGGCGGAGGCACTGGCGCGTCGCCAATTTGGCAGTCGTTTGCGGCTTCGCGAGCAGAGCCGCGACGTCAAGTTGTTGCCCTGGCTCGATTCGCTGGCCCGCGACGTACGCCTCGCCGCACGGATGTTGTGCAAGAACCGGCTGGTGACGGCCGCGGCGATCATGTCGCTGTCGCTGGCGCTGGGCGCGTGCACGGCGGCATTCTCGCTGATCGACGCGCTGATCCTCAGGACGCTCCCGGTGCGCCAACCGGAGCGCCTGGTGTACCTGGCATATCCAGGCGCCAATCCCGATATGCCCGAAGACGACGTGTTCAGCGATCCGGCGTTCGTGCGCCTCCGCGACGCCGGCCGCGGGCGGGTCGACCTGTTCGCCGTCGCGTATCCCAACAAGCCCCGCGTGACCTTTGACGTGGCGAGCGGCGAGAGAGAAACGGTGCGAGCGCAGTTCATCTCCGGTAATGCTTTCGAACGGCTCGGCGTCGGCCCCGCTGCTGGCCGGCTGCTGACGACGCAGGATGATCAACGCCCGGGAGGGCACCCGGTCGCCGTACTGAGCCACCGTTTCTGGATGCAGCGGTTTGGCGGCGATCAGGGGGTCATCGGGCGCTGGTTCCTGGTGCACGGTTCCAAAGAAGCGCGTCCATTCCAGATCGTTGGCGTCGTCGAATCACGCTTCAGCGGCGTGGAACCGGGTTATTCCACGGACGTCTGGCTCCCGTATGCGATGCAAGAGCCGTCGGCGTTTGGCAACAGCGGATATCGAACGCTGCGCATCCTTGGACGCGTGAAGGACGACATTGCGGTGGAACAGGTGCAGGGTGCCCTGCAGGCCGCGTTCACGAACTTCCGCCGTGAAGACGACGCGAACAAGGTCGCCGCGAATACTCCGCCCGATGGCGTCGCACCGGACATCAATCCGACGCTCAGCGTACGATCCGCGGCGGCCGGCGTGTCGCCGCTGCGTGCCAGGTTCCAGCGACCCCTCTGGGTGCTCGCCGCAATCGCGGCGTTGATGTGGCTCATTGCCGGTTCGAACGTCGCGAACCTGTTCCTCGCACGGGCTGCCGCGCGTGAGGACGAAATCTCGCTGCGGCTGGCGTTGGGGGCAGGCCGCGGCCGCCTGATCCAGCAGATGCTCGTCGAAAGCGCGATCGTGGCTGGAGCGGCGTGCCTCATCGGCCTCATTCTCGCGGTCGCCGCTGCGCCGGCAGTCGTGAACATGCTGGGGTCGGCAGATGATCCGGTGTTGCTCGATATACGCATCGACTGGCAACTCGTCGCATTCACCAGCGCTTTGACCGTGCTGAGCGGCGCGTTACTCGGCCTCGCTGCGGCATTGTGCGCTTCCAGCGTCGAGCCGATGACCGCCCTGAAGGCGGGCGGCGGGCGTGCTTCCGCCCGGCCAGCCGCCATGCGGCCGTTCGTCGCCATGCAGGTGGCGTTCAGCCTGATCGTCCTCTTCGTGGGCGGCCTTCTGGTGCGGTCCTTCGTTCAACTATCCAGCGTGAATCCCGGGTTCGCCACATCAGGCGTATTTCTCGTGTCCTGGGAACCTGTCGACAGCATTGCGCCACGGCACCAGCGCGCGGCCCTGGTCCAGGTACTCGATCGGCTTCGCGATCTCCCTGATGTCGCCGCCGTCGGCGCGGCTGAGTTCAACGTGCTCGGACGGCCGTGGCGGAACGACATCCCCGTTGCCGGGACGGGCGGCGCGATCGAAGTCACGATGGCGCCGGTCACGCCCGGATATCTCGAGGCGATGGGGATCCCGCTCCTCGCCGGACGGACCTTCGTCAGCCGCGATTTCGACTCCGAGGATCCTACAGTCGTTGTCGTCAGCGAATCCTTCGCGACGCGCTACGCCGGTCACGAGCCGCCGGTCGGCGGGCTGATCGATGCGCGCTTCGGGAGGACGCGCGCACTGAATGAGGTCATCGGGGTCGTGGCGGATGTTCGCTATGACCTGCGCAAGCCGCCGGCGCCGACGATCTACATGCTGCTTCCCCTGGACCGCTTTCGAACGCTGCACGTCCGTGTTGCCGGTGACGCGACGACGAACGCCGCGCGGCTCCGCGAAGAAGTGCGTGCCGCCACGCCACTCTTGCGTGTGACCTCGATTACGTCGCAGGCGGCGATGGTCGATCGTACGGTCGTGCGCGAGCGGCTGCTGGCGCTGCTCGCCGCGTTCTTTGCGCTGGTCGGGCTCGTGCTGACGGCCGTGGGGTTGTACGGCACGTTGAGCTATGCGGTCGTTCAGCGTACACGCGAGATCGGTATCCGCGTCGCGCTCGGAGCGCGGGCGGTCAGCGCGGTGCGATCGGTCTTGGCGGACACCACCGGTACGACGCTGGTCGGCGCCGTATGCGGACTCGCGGGTGGGCTGTACGCGTCGCGCTTCGTGAAGACCATGCTGTTCGAGGTTGCCCCGCTCGATGTCTTGAGTCTTGGGTTGCCCGTTGGGACGTTGCTGCTGGCGGCGTTGGTGGCGGGCGCCGTGCCCGCCTGGCGCGCGACCCGCGTCGATCCGGTCATCGCGTTACGTAATACGTAGCGGCCTCTATTAGCGGCGTCGCTCAGCGAGACGGGACGCGAGCCGGCACATGAAGGGCTCCTGGGATCACTCGTCGCGCAAGGCCTCGGTCGGCTGCACCGCGAGCCCGCGGCGAGCCGGAACCACCGCGGCGATCAGGCCGACCACGACCATGACGCCGACGACGGCCGGTACCTGCGTGAGCGCGTTGCCGCCGGCAAACTCCCCCTCGCTGGCCCAGTCGAGCGTCGCTGCCACCGCGATTCCAAGCGCCACGCCGGCGGCGAGCTGAGTCGCCACGCGCCTGAAGATCCCGGCGAGCAGGTGGCGCGCGTCCGCGCCCAGCGCGGCGCGGATTCCGATCTCACGGCGCCGCCGAGCCACGGTGAACGACATCATCGCGTAAATCCCCGCCGCCGACAGCAGCAGCACGCTGCTCATCACCACGATGATCGCCGTCGCCATAAGGCGCATGAACTTCTGCCCGTTGTTCCACGTCTCGACAACCCCCTCGACGGTTTCGAGCCGCAGGGCGGGATGCACAGTGGCGGCAATCTGCCGGAGGCGCGGCGTCAACTGGGGCGACGGACTGCCCGTCAGCCGCACGATCATCGTCGACGCCGCGCCGGGCCGGGCGGGGTGGAAGACGCGCGGTGTTGGCGGCTGCTTCGACGGGCTGTTCGGGACGGTGAAATCGGTCGAAAACGCCGGCACGACGCCGACGATCTCATACCAGGGACTCTTTGTGGGATCCCCTTCGCTCGACTCGCTGTAGCGAATGCGCCGGCCGATCACGTTGCCCCCGACCTTCTGCACGAAGTTGTCGTCAACGATGACGACCGTGGGCTTCGGACGCACGTCCGCCTCGCTGAAGCCGCGGCCCGCGATGACAGGGATCTCAAAAACGTCGAACAGATTGGGCGCCACTTCGCTCGGGCGGCTCGGGACGACGGGACCTTTTGCCGTCGTCATCGCCGCCGTCGCGTCCTCGACCTCGAAGTACGCGAAACCCTCCTGGCCGGGAAAGCTGTCGGTGAACGTCACCGCCGCGATCTCGGGATCGGCCGCCAGCCGCTGCGCCAGCACGGTCGTCAGCTCGTGAAGCCGGTCGTCCACGCCTTCCGCGCGTCCCTCACGCGAGAAGCCGATTGATGCGCGAACGAGCCCGTTGGCCCCGACTGCCGGACGCTTCGCCGCCAGGCTGAAGAACTGCGCGCCGGCGTACAGCGCCAGCGGCAGCAACGCCACGGCGACGGCGACCTGGAGAACGATCATCGCCGTCCACATCGGGCCGAGTTGCGCGCCATTGCCGCGCGTGCCGAAGTACTGAAGGCCGCGCTGCACCCGCTTCCCGGTGGCCTTGAGCGCCGGAATGACACCGGCGATCACGGCGGCGAGCAGGGCGAGACCAGTCACGTAGAGGATGACCGCGGGCGTGAACGAGAAGTCCATCAGCACGAGGAGGCGGCTGGCCCCGTCGCCTTCGCTCGCGACGGCATCGGTGAGTTTGCCTATGCCTACCCTGGCGATCGCCAGCCCGGCCACCGCGGCAATCACCGACGGCACCAGCGCTTCAACGAACAACTGCGAGACCACGCGGCCGCGGCTGGCCCCGAGCGCGGTGCGCACGGCGATTTCGCCCAGCCGCGTCGCGGTGCGCGCGTAGACCAGCACCGCGACGTTGATGGCGACGATCAGGAGCAGCACGCTGAGGCCAAACTGGAACGCGCGCATCGCGAGCTCCATTTCAGGTCCCTGGATCCCGATGAACGCCTGGGTGTAGCCGACGACCCGCGCCCGCCGTTCGCTGCGGCCGTTGGGGGCGGCGGCGGCCATCCGATCGCCGACAGCGGCGACTTCCGCGCGCGCTTCCTTCATCGAGAAGCCGTCGGCCAGCCGGCCGAAGACGAACAGGCGATCGTCGCCGATGTCGGGCGAGACGTAGAGCGGGACCCAATACTTGTGCGTGACGGGGAAGCCGAAGCCCTGCGGCATGACGCCGACGATGGCGTAGACGGTGTCGTCGAGCCGCAGCGTGCGCTCGAGAATCCGCCGGTCGCCCCCGAAGCGGCGCTGCCACTCCTCGAAGCCTATGACCACGACCGGCGCTGCGCCCGGCCGCTCGTCGTCGTCGGTCAGCACGCGCCCCATCGCCGGCGCGATGCGCGCGACGCGGAAGCCGGAGGCGGTCATCGCGGCGACGTCGACGACGTCGATGCGCCCTTCGATCGCGAGGTTGCGGCGCTGGTCGCGGAAGGTCCCGAGGTCACGCACGGTTTTCAGCTCGTCGCGCAACTGCAGGAACTCCGCGCCTGACGCGTTGTCGATGGCGCCGCCGCCAACCTTGCGGATCGACACGATCCGCTCCCCTTCCGGCAGCGGCAGCGACGAGTCGAGCCAGGTACCGAGCACGGTGAAGTAGCCAGCGCCGATCGCGATCGCGACGGCCATCCCGAACACCGAGACGAGCGAGAGGCCCGGATACTTGAAGAACATGCGCAGCCCGAGCTTCACGTCGAGCGACGAGACCCGCCACAAGGTTCGCCGCTGCTCCGAGGCGCGGTCGGCGGCGAGGATCGGCGCGCAGGCCTCGCGCACGCGGGCCGGATCGCCGAACCGCTCCGACGCCGCCCGCCGCGCCGACTCGGGGGTCAAGCCGCGGTTCTCGTAATCACGTGTCCGCTGTTCGAGGTGGAATTCGAGCTCCTCGTGCAGCTCTTCTTCGGGATTGCGGCGAACAACCCATCGCCAGGGGCGCCAGCCCTTCATCGCCGGCCTCGCGGCGCCAGGATGCCGGTGGCCGTGACGGCGCGGCTTACCGCGTCGGACAAGCGCAGCCAGCCGTGGGCCTGCTGCTCGAATTCGCGCTCGCCCGACGGCGTCAGGCGGTAGAACTTGGCGCGCCGATTGTTTTCCGAGACGCCCCACTCACCTTTGATCCAGCGCTTCTGCACCATACGGTAGAGCGCGGGATACAGCGACCCCTCCTCGACCCGCAGCACGTCGTCGGTCGCCGTTTCGATCCAGCTGGCGATGCCGTAGCCGTGCATCGGTCCCTGGGACAAGCGCTTGAGGACCAGTAACTCAATGGTGCCCTGCAGCACCGCCGCGTCTTTGGAAAACATCCGGGAGCCTTTCCCTATGCGTATCTAAGGGAGTGTACCACACCCCGATACGGTGGGCAGACGGGGTTTGTTCCCGGCTCCTCCCGGCTGTTCCCGGAGCCTGGTCCGTCACAACGATGGCTGTCATCGTCGGCTCGCTGTCCCTCTATGTTGTTCTACGATGCGATAGGGCGTACGTTCGGCATGCGCAACTCAACTTGCGAAGTAGTGGAGACCTCCGAAGGTGGCTATGCGAAAGATCATCGTCGGCGCGCAAGTGTCCATGGATGGAATCATGCAGGCCCCCGGCGGCCAGCTGGGAGGATCCCACTAACGGCCTCACGTTCGGCGGCTGGGCGACGTCGATACGAGCTGGCAGGGCTCGGTGCTGCTGCGTGACATCAACGAGGTGAAGCGGTTGCGGCAGGAAGATGGCCCGACCCTCGTGACCCAGGGCAGCACCGAACTGGTGCACGCCCTGCTTGCTGACGATCTCGTCGATGCGATCAGCACCTTTACAGTACCGGTCGTGCTCGGCCGCGGGAAAAAGCTGTTCGCGGACGGCTCAGCGCCGCACAGCTACACGCTGACCCGATCGCGGGTCTCCACCACGGGTCTGGTCATCGCACACTACGAGCGCAGTGGCGAGATCAAGATCGGTGACACGGCGCTCGATTCACCGAGCGACGCCGAACGTGCGCGTCAGGCGCGGATGAAGCGCGAAGGCTAGAACGATTGCATCAGAACATCACCAGCTGCCACGCCGCGTTGAACGGCGATCTGCGTCGACGCCGGTCCGCTGACAGAGGAGCCGGAGTCGCGGTCCTCTACGAATCTGGATTATCGGCCTACTGGAACAGCTGCGTGCGCGGCGGCGACGATGCGCCGTTCCTCGACCGCCGAACGGATTAGCGTCACGGCCGTGTAGAGCACCACGACGATCACGCCCCAGCGGACCATGTCGAGAGGCAGCGATCGCACCAGCCAGACGGCAACCAACACCCCTGGGATGCCGCCGAGCGTGAGCCCCAGCGCCGCCCGCGCGGAGTAGCGTCCGCTGCTCACGAACCGCATCGCCGCGACCATGCCCATGAACGCTCCGGAACCCATCATGATCGGAAAGGCAGCGCGGGGCTCCATGCCGAGGAGACTGAAGAGGACGAGGCTCGGTCCGTAGCTGCCTATCCCGAGTGTCACGAGCGCGCCCAGGACGAAATTGGCGACTAGCGCGATCGTCAGACGCGGCAGGGTCAGGCTCAGTGCGTCGCCACCGGCCGGATAGAGCTGCAGCAGTCCCATCATCATGAACAGCCCGGCGAGCAGCAGCGCGGCGGCCATTCCGACCTGGATGACGCGCCGTGGGAGACGGGACACCGTGGCGGCGCCGAGCCAGCCGCCGGCCATCATGGCGATGATGAGGAGGCCGAGCTGCCGGGGATCGACCGCCACCACGCTTATGAATGCGAACGCCTGCACCGCGACCGGCAGCGTGTGGCCCACCAGCATCGTGCCGGGGATCCGTTCGTCCGGCACGAGCCGCCAGAGCTTGTAAATAGTAGTCGTCGTTGCGAACGAACCGATGCCAAGCGTGTCGAAGAAGTTGGTGATGAATCCAATCGCACCGTGGGTGAGTCCCGGTGCGGCGCCGCGCTCCAATGCGCCGGACGGCAGGGAGCGCGATCGACAGAGCGCCATCCACCAGCGCGCGACGTAGATGGTGACGAGCGCGGCCAGTGTGATGAACAGGGCACGAACAACGTCCACCAAGACCTCCTTCGAGGCGCGCCGCCGTAATGTTCAGGGAGAGCGGGACCCATCCTCCCATGAAATGCTGGCCGTAGTCATTCGCTGATTCGCTTGTTCTCATCGCTCGTCAAGCATGCCCCTTCGAGATCCCCTGGAATCGAGCGGTTTGCGGCCACCCACAGCAGTCCTTGGCGCGGGGCTGAAGCGCGAAGCAGGTTGCGGTGCGCTCAATAGCCACCACGGTTCGCAGCTCGATCTGGACTTCCACGCAGATTCGTTTTGGCGGTCAGAAAGAGGCGACTGGTTGCGGGTCGACGACCAGTCAATCCGCGCCGCGGAGCGGGTTCTCCAGACGGCCGGTGCGGGTTCCACGACAGAATTGAGAGACTCACGATGTGAGCTTGAAGTCGTGTTTGGCGAGCAGTAGCAGACCCGGGTCGGTGTAATCCTGCGCGCGGTTGAACGCTTCTGACAGAGGGCAGCCCTGCGCGAGGAAACGATAGAACACGGAGGACCAGTCGAGCGCCGACCGCACATCGATCGAGCGGTAGCCCGCTATAACGTTCGTGCCGCGGGCTAGACGCGCGCCGAGGGCTAGCGAGTCGCACGTTACGATGACAACGAGACGCGCACCGGAGCGCGCAATCATGTCGGCGACCCCATCGCGGGGGACGCGTTCGTTCGTCGCACCGGTGAATGACGTCGTCCCGCTCGGGACGAGGAGATCTCCGGTTTCCGGATCAACGTACATCGCCAGATGGATGATGCCCCACTTGCGCTCGTGAGACAGATTGTCCAGGAGCCATTCGGCGCTGACTCCGCCCGCCGACTCGATTGTGCTCTTCGAGAAGTTGCGCTTGATCCTTTCGATATCCTCTTGGAACTTTGGCTCGGAATACTGCGACGTCCTCGCGCACAGGATCCGCAGCTGGGTGATATCGAGCTCCTCAACGGTGCGATCAGTCCGACGCCCCTGCTTCTCGAACTCGGCGGCCAGCCGTTCAGATGTCGGGCGGAGCGCACGGCGTAATGCCGCCGATCCGCCGGTAGCCGGTTTCGAGAACGTGAGATGGACAATGCCGGCGAGGTCTACTGGAATGTGGGTCTTCGGTGTGTCGTTGGCGCTTAGCCGGAAGGTTCGGCCTTTGCCGATGCGTCCGGTGAACAAGCCGAACTCGAACAACACGTTGTCCCGAACGATCTGGACGGGCGATCGACGAATTAGCGCCTCATCATCCGCATCGAACACGAAGACGGCAAAATCGAATCGGTCCGCCGCACGAAGCAGCCCTCCAAAGATGCTGTCATTCAACTCGAACGCGCCGACTTCGTGCCAAACCGTCGCGTCGGCATAGGGGAGCAAGCCAGCCTTAAGGGCCTCAGCCGTCTGAACGCGCTCGGAAGACGACCCGATGAACACCGTCGGTCTCTTCATGAGTTGACGAGTTTACCCGTATCTGCAACACCTGTGCGATCGTAGGCGAACACGTCAGAGTCCTCCGTGGCACACTCTGCCTGTTGGTCCCGACGAAAGCCGCCTTATGACGATAGCCAAGCGCCTGGTGGTGTTGCTGGCGGTGCCGCTCCTGGCGATGGCGAGTCTCGCCGTGTTTACACGGCTGCAGCTGACGACGATCGAGACTCGCAGCCGGTTCGTCGCGGAATTGCAGGTCCCCAGCCTTGCCGCGCTCGGAAACATCTCTCGAGCGTTCGCCGAGCTCCGGGCTCAACTGCGGAACCATGTCCTGGCGACCAGCGCGGATGAGCGCGCCAAGGTGATGTCTGCGTTCGAGCGGGACGAAGCCGAACTGGCCCGCCTGCTCGACGACTACGAGCGCCGCCTGATCTCCGACGATCGCGATCGCCGGCTGCTCAGCGACTATCGCGCGCAATACCGCGAGTGGCTGACCCGCGCCAAGCAGGTCATGGCGCTCTCGACCGCCGGACACTCGGGAGAGGCCAGCGCACTGCTGCGGGACGCGGAGACTCTCGAGCTGGGAGAGCGGCTGAACCGCGCCGCCGCCGAGTGGATAGGGCTCAACGAGGATCTCGCCAACTCCACGAGTAGAACCGTTGTCCAGTCCATCACCGCATCGCGATCGCGAATCCTGGCTGTGAACTCGGCGGCGATCGCGTTGACGGCGTTGCTGGGATTTCTGACCTTCCGCCGGATCGTGAACCCGATCCAGGCCCTCGACGCGTCCGTCAGAAGGATCGCCGCCGGCGAGTACGACAAGGAGGTGCCGTTCACCTACGCGGCGGACGAGACCGGCGGCCTGGCGCGGTCCGTTGACGTCCTCAAGAAGGGCGCCGCGGCGATGGACGAGCAGCGCTGGGTCAAGGGGAACGTGTCGCGCGCGACCAGCGCGCTGCAAGGCGCGGCGTCGTTGGAAGAGTTCGGCCGGCGCGTACTGTCGGACCTCGTGCCGATGCTCGGTGGCGGCGCCGCCGGGTTCTTCGTATGGGACGAGGGATCCGCCGGGCTGAAGCGCGTCTCGACTTACGGTGTGACGGGAGTATCAGACCGCTCGGGCGTCATCCGGCTGGGCGAGGGGCTCGTGGGGCAGTGCGCGCAGGAACGGCAAAGGCTGACGGTGGCAAATCTCCCACCCGGATACCTGCGCATCGCGTCCGGGCTCGGCGAGGCGCCGCCAGTGCAAGTCACGGTCATGCCGTTGACGTCCGGAGATGCACTGCTCGGGGTGATCGAGTTGGCATCCTTCCGCCCGCTCACCGCCCGGGAGCAGACACTCCTCGACGAGCTCCTGCCCGTCGCCGGCATGAGCCTGGAGATCCTGCAGCGCAACCTCCGCACGGAGGAGCTGCTCGGCCACACGCAGGAGCAGGCACGTCAGCTCGAGACGCAGGCCACGGAACTTGTCGGCGCGAAGCGGAAGGCTGAGGAAGCCACCGAAATGAAGTCGATGTTCCTCGCCAACATGAGCCACGAGATCCGCACGCCGATGAACGCGATCATCGGCCTCTCGCACCTGGCGCTGAAGACGTCGCTGTCGCCGAAGCAGCGCGACTACGTGAGCAAGGTCCACAATGCCGGCACGTCGCTGCTCGCCGTGATCAATGACATCCTCGACTTCTCGAAGATCGAGGCGGGCCGGATCGACGTCGAGACCACGGACCTCCGGCTGGACGAAGTGATCGGCTCGGTCACGACGCTGACCGCGCAGAAGGCCCACGACAAAGGGCTCGAGTTCCTTGCCCACGTCGCGCCAGGGATTCCCGAATACCTGCTCGGAGATCCGCTGCGTCTCGGGCAGATCCTGACCAATCTCGTCAACAACGCCGTGAAGTTCACCGAGCGCGGCGAGATCCGTCTCAACATCGAGCTGCTCGAGCGCACCGGCGAAAAGGTGCAGCTCAAATGTTCCGTGCGCGACACTGGAATCGGCATGACGCCGGAGCAGTCGGCGAAGCTGTTCCAGCCGTTCACGCAGGCCGACATGTCCACGACGCGCAAACATGGGGGCACCGGCCTCGGCCTGACGATCTCCCGCCGGCTGGTCGAGCTGATGGGCGGCCGCATCTGGTTCGAAAGCGAGGCCGGCGCCGGGACGACGTTCTTCTTCACGGTGTGGCTCGGCGTGGGCGCCGCGACGGGTCCGCGAAGAATTGTTCCGGAGAAGCTGGCGCGGCTGCGCGTGCTCATCGTGGATGACAACGCCGCCGCGCGCGAGATCCTGCAGCAGCCGCTGGCCGCCATCGCGAGCCGCGTCGATGCCGTCGCGTCCGGCAAGGAAGCGATCGCGGCCGTCCAGGAGCGCGACGCGACCGATCCCTACGACATCGTCTTCATGGACTGGCGGATGCCGGAGATGGACGGCCTTCAAGCCAGCCGCTACATCAAGAGCGACGAGACGCTCCGGCATCGCCCGGCGATCGTGCTGGTCACGGCGTTCGGGCGGGAAGAGGTGCGGGAGGAAGCCGAACGCCTGCAGCTCGATGGTTTCCTGCTGAAGCCGGTAACGAGATCGACGATCGTAGACACCCTGGTCAACGTCTTCGCCGATGGTGGCGAGAACGTGAGCGGCGCGGCTCACAGCGACGATGCGTCGCGGCTGCGCGGCGCGCGAATCCTGCTGGCCGAGGACAACGAGATCAACCAGCAGATCGCGGTCGAACTGCTGGAGGGCGCCGGCGCCACCGTCACCGTCGCGAGCAATGGCCGCGAAGCCGTCGAGCGGCTGGCGGGGTCCGGACAACCGCCATTCGATCTCGTGCTGATGGATCTGCAGATGCCGGAGATGGACGGGTACCACGCGACCGCGAACCTGCGGTCCGATTCGCGGCTGGCCGCGCTGCCGATTATCGCGATGACGGCGCACGCCACGGCGGAGGAGCGCCAGCGCTGTCTCGCCGCGGGCATGAACGATCACGTCGCCAAGCCGATCGATCCGGCGGCGCTGTTCGAGACGGTTGGACGGTTCTACAAGCCAGCGGAAGGCACGGCGGCGGGCGAGAAACCGTCTGGTGCGGTGCCGCGGGGGACCGTTCTTTCGATCGCCGGCCTCGACACGACAGATGGCCTGGCTCGCGTCAGAGGAAACCGCACGCTCTACGAGAAGATCCTGCGTCAGTTTGCCGACGAACAGGGTCCCGCGCTCGATCGGATCGCCGATGCCCTCGCAAGAGACGACCACGCGCTCGCCGAGCGGCTGGCCCACACGCTCAAGGGCGTTGCCGCCAACATTGGTGCGAGGAGCGTCCAGTCGGCCGCCGGCGTACTCGAACGGGTGATTCGCGATCGATCGAATGCCGGCGACGTCGAGCGGGCCAGGCACCAGGTCGGGGCCGTGCTCGAACCGCTCACGGCGGGAATCCGGAGCACGCTCGCCACGGTCGAATCCGCGGGAGCGCCGCAAATACGGTCCGCCACGGCGGCGAGCCCGGCGCGGTCGCGGGAGGCAGCGGCGCAACTTGGCGCGCTCTTGTCCGACTCAGACCCCGCGGCCGCGGAATTCGTTGACGCGAATCGTGACGTTCTCAGACCCTTGTTCGACGCCGCCGCCTGGCCGGCCTTCGAGTCGCTCGTCCAGGGGTACGGCTTCGCCGATGCCCAGGCGCAGTTGAACCACGCCCTCGACATTTCTGCTGGGAGCCGCTGACGTGAAAGATCTTTCCGAGAGCCGCGTGCTCATCGTGGACGACGCCAAGCTGAACGTCGATATCCTCGTGGAGGCTCTGCGCGACGAGTACAAGCTGGGCGTCGCGCTCGACGGCGCCGCCGCACTCCGCAGCATCGAGAAGAGCCCGCCCGATCTTGTGCTGCTCGATATCATGATGCCCGGCATCGACGGCTATGAGGTCTGCCGTCAGCTTCGCGCGCAGCAGTCCACCCGCGACCTGCCGGTGATGTTTCTAAGCTCGCTCGAGGACGTCAAGCACAAGGCCAAAGGGTTCGAGGTCGGCGGGAACGACTACCTGACGAAACCCTTCGAGGTACTCGAGGTCAAGGCCCGCGTCCGCTCGCTGCTGAAGGCCAAGGCCTACGCCGATGCGATCCGGGAAGCCATGGCCCGCGACCTCAAGATCGCTCGCGAGATTCAGATCGGCATCCTGCCCGCCGACCTCGCCGCGGCGACCCGCTACAGCGATCTCGAGGTGCACGCGGTCATCGAGCCGGCACAGAAGGTTGGCGGCGATCTCTATGAAGTGCTGCGCGCCTCCGACGACCGCCTCGTCATCGCCCTTGGCGATGTATCGGGGAAGGGGATTCCAGCGGCGCTCTTCATGGCCGTCGCAGTGACGGTCCTGCGTACGCTGGGCCGGCACATCGTCGATCCCGCCGAAATTCTGCGCCGCCTCAACGACGAGCTGGAGGAGCAGAATCCGCGCGGCATGTTCGTGACGATGCAATGCCTTGTCTTCGATCTCACGGCGCGCCACGTCTCGTTCGCGGGCGCCGGGCATCACCAGCTCGCGATCCTCTCGCGGGGCCGGCCGCCGCGACTGGCATGTCCGTCGTCGGGATGGCCGGCCGGACTGATGCCGTTCAATCCCATCGAGCGCGAGTCCCTCCCGCTCGAGCCGGGCGACACCTTCGTGCTGTTCTCCGACGGCGTGTCTGAAGCGATGAACGATGCGGACGACTTCTACGGCGACGACCGGCTGATGGCGGTCCTGGCGGCGGCGGCCGACGCGCCAGTCGCGGACATCGTCGAGCGGGTGGTCGCCGACGTCCATGCATTCGCGAACGGCGCGAAACAATCCGACGACATCACCGTCCTGGCCGTGCGCTATGCGCCCACGACGGGCTGACGCGCGAGCGTCCCCGTGTTTCGGCCGTCCCTTTCGGCAATCAGAAATACAGGTTCAGGACCGTGCCGATGGCATGGACTTTCCGGTTGTTGGCGCCGCCCGTGTCGTGCTGGTAGTCGAAGTAGCCTTCGAGCTCGACGTGCCGGTTGAGCGGAAACGCCGCGCCGCCGATCCACTCCGTCCGGCTCCAGGACTCGTATCGACTGTCGTAGAACACCTCGCCGCGGGCGTAGGGACTCAGCTTCACTGAGCCGATCGTCAGTTCCTTCTCGACAGACAGCCGGCTGCGGAACCGCCACGAGTACTCGCCGTCGATGAAGCGGGCATCGACGCGGGCCCGGTTCGAGACGAGCACGCCGCCCTTCAGCGGATAGCGCGGCGTCGCCTCGAGCACGAGGCGATGCTCGTCGGGATCGCCGCTGAACGAATTGAGGTATCGATAGCCGACGCGAAGCAGCAGGAACTGGTTCTTTGATTCATCCAGCCGGAACCCGGCCAGGCGCTTGCGCTCTCTGAACGGCCGAACGTAGAAGTCGATATTCGGACCGAATTCGCCTTCCGTGGATTCGTGGCTCTCTTTCACGGTCGTCGCCACGAAGTACAAGCGCATCCGCTCGTTCACCCGAGTGAACACGCTCAGTTCGGGCCAGATCTGGTTGGTCTGCGCGTGGGCAGAGATGCCACACGACACGAGGATCAGCGCGGTGACGACGATCTGGCGCACAAGGCGAGCATCAACTTCCTGCGGTGAGGGCTCGATGAGAGGGGTCGCGCAAGAGCAGATCGCGTGCCGGGCGTGGTGTGCCCCGCCGTGGGAGGGAATCTCCAGTCAGCACACGAGTTGACGGCGGCGCAACGGCCCGCAAACACACGGAGGCGGGCGGCCGACGACTCCGGTATGCCGGAGGACCTCCGGGAATCGGATAGCCCGACGCCGTCTCGGAGCGCCGAAGAAGCCGTATGCCTCGCGGACACGCACGGCGACCCGATGGCGGTCGCCTTGCAGCCCGCACCCGGTTCAACCTCAACGATCGTCCGAAGCGATTCCGCCGGTAAACGACATGAAGAAGGTGCCATGCCCATGAGGCAACTCGTCGTGATTGGGACAGTGCTGCTCGCCGCCGCGTGTGGAGGGCCCCAGCCGCCCCCAGCCAAGCCTGCCGCGGAGCCGTCGGCAGCCGTGCAACTCGGAGGTCCGCCGACCAACGCCGGAACGTCCAGCGCTGACACCGGCGAGATCAAGCCGGCTGACCCGGCCAAGTTCTATAAGGAGCCTGGCTACTCGCCATACGCGGGCCGCCGCTATCCCGACCGCCCGTACTTTGGCGACCAGCACGTCCACACCGCGTGGTCCGTCGACGCCGGCGGCAGCGGGACGACGCTCGGGCCCGAGGAGGCGACGCGGTTTGCGCGGGGCGAGCAGATCACCTCCACCAGCGGCCAGCCGGTGAGGCTCGGACAGCCGCTCGATTGGGTCGCCATCACGGATCACTCCGACATGATGGGCATGATCACCGAGATCAAGGGCGGCAATCCGGAAATGATGGCCGACGCGACGCTCAAACGATGGCGCGACATGTTCAACGGCGGTCCAGTCGAAGCGAAGAAGGCTGTGATGGAACTGGTCGCCGCGCAGGCGAACAAGAAGCTGCCGCCGGCGGCAATCGATCCGCGGTTTGCCAAGAGCGTGTGGCTCAAGACCACCACGATCGCGGAGAAGTACAACGAGCCCGGGCGCTTCACGGCGTTCATCGCCTACGAGTGGACCTCGAACGCCGGCGGCGGCGACAACCTGCACCGGAACATCATCTACCGCGACAACAAGGACAAGGGCGACCAGGTGCTGCCCTACACCACGTTCCAGAGCGAGAACCCCGAAGACCTCTGGAAGTGGATGACCGAATGGGAGAAGAAGACCGGCGGCAAGATCCTCGCGATCCCGCACAACGGGAATCTCTCCAACGGCCGGATGTTCGCCCTGACCACCTTCAGCGGCGACCCGCTCACCAAGGCATGGGCAGACGCGCGCCAGAAATGGGAGCCGCTGTTCGAAGCGATTCAGATGAAGGGGCAGAGCGAGTCGCATCCGTCGCTCTCGCCGACCGACGACTTCGCCGCCTACGAGCTCTGGGACCGCGGCAACCTGACGCAGACGCCGAAGAAGCCCGGCATGATCGCGACCGAATACGCGCGCGAGGCGCTCAAGAACGGCCTGAAGCTGGAACAGGCGCTGGGAACCAACCCGTTCAAATTCGGGATGGCGGCCGGAACCGACACGCACAACGGTCTCGTGGCGGCCGAAGAGGACAACTTCTTCGCCAAGTTTCCGAGCGCCGAGCCCCGCCCGGATCGGTGGTCGGAGGACGCGATGAACTTCGGCCCCGACCGCATCGTGAAAGGGTGGGAGATGACGGCCGCCGGATACACCGCGGTCTGGGCGACCGGCAACACCCGCGCCGAGCTGTGGGACGCGATGATGCGCCGTGAGACCTACGCGACGAGCGGTCCCCGCATGATCGTCCGGTTCTTCGGCGGCTACGACTTCACGGCGGCCGACGCGACCCGCACGCCCGCAGTGGCCGGCTACGCCAAGGGTGTGGCGATGGGCGGCGATCTTCCCGCCGCGCCGCCCGGCAAGGCACCGACCTTCCTGGTCGCCGCGCTCAAGGACCGCTCCAGCGGCAACCTCGATCGCATCCAGATCATCAAGGGATGGTTGGGCAAGGACGGCACGCCGCAGGAAAAGATCTACGACGTGGTCTGGGGCGACAAGGACCGGCGGCGAATCGTCGATGGCAAGCTCACCCCGGTGGGCAACACCGTGGACGTCGCCACCGCCACGTTTGCCAACACCATCGGCGATCCGGAACTGGTCGCCGTGTGGAAGGACCCGGACTTCGATCCGTCCGCCCGGGCCGTCTACTACGCGCGCGTCCTCGAGATCCCGACGCCGCGCTGGACCGCGTACGATGCGGCGTACTTCAAGATCAATATCACCGACCCGAAGGTGCCGATGACGACGCAGGAGCGGGCGTTCACGTCGCCGATCTGGTACTCGCCGAAGTAGGGGAGCGGCGTTGCGAAAACTGCTCGCCGAGCCGATGCTGCACTTTCTGCTGATCGGCATCGCACTCTTCGGCGCCTATCGCTGGGTTTCGCCCGGCGATTCCGCCGGCGGCCGCATCGTCATCACCCAGGGAGTGGTAGACGACCTGGTGACCCAGCACGTGGCGGCCAGAGGCCGAGAACCGTCCGCGGCTGAGTTGAATCATCTGATTGAGTCGTACGTACGCGATGAGATCCTCTACCGGGAAGGCGTGAGACTCGGGCTCGAACGTGACGACATCGTGGTCAAGCGGCGTGTCCGCCAGAAAATAGAAATGATCGCGGAGGAGGACGCCTCGACAGGGGCGCCGACCGACGCGGACCTGCTCGCGTATCTGACGGCGAACCCGGCGCGCTTCACTCAGCCCGCCATCCTTACGTTTGACCAGGTCTTCATTGGCGAGTCCAGTTCCGGTCCGGGAGTGGTGCAGGTCGCGGCGGTCACCCGTGCTGCGCTGCAGAGAGGTGCTGACCCCGGGGAACTGGGCAAGCCGACGCTGTTGCCGCGCCGGATGACCGAGGCTCCTGCCGATCTCGTCGCGCGTGTTTTCGGCCCCTCCTTTGCCGCGATGCTCGAGAAAGTGCCGGTCGGCGAATGGGTGGGGCCGATCGACTCGAGCTTCGGGGCGCACTACGTGCGCGTCTCGGACCGCACCCCGGCAGTCGCGCCGCAGCTCGCGGCCGTGAGCAACCAGGTCGTGCGCGAGTGGGAGAACGATCGCCGCCGGCGCGCGCGCGACGACGCCTACACGAAAATGCGCAGCGAATATCAGGTCAGCATCGAGGCGAAGCCGGCGACGGAACGGCGATGAGATCTGTCGCTCTCCCAGTCGTGGTCGTGGCCCTGCTTCTCACCGCCGCAGTTCCGGGTCGCGCGGACGAGTTCAAGCCGGCGTACCTGCAGCTCACGCAGGTGGGGCAGGAGACGTACGACGTTCTCTGGAAGATCCCCGCGATCGACGAAGCCACCACGCTCAAGGTGAAGCCGCTGTTCCCCGACGGGACCGAGGTCCTCACGACCGTGCGCAGCACCTTCTCGCGCGGCGTGACAGTGCAGCGCTGGCGTGTGCGTGTACCTGGTGGGCTCGACGGCCAGGCCGTCACGTTCTCGCAACTTTCGGCGACGCGGATCGACGTGCTGGCGCGGCTCGTGCGCCAGGACGGCACTGTGCAACTCGAGCGCATCCTGCCAGTGCACCCGAGCTTCGTCGGCAGGCCCAGCCTTGGTCGACCCGAAGTGGTCAGGACCTACACGATCCTCGGAATTGAACACATCCTGTCCGGCTTCGATCACCTGCTCTACGTCCTCGGAATGCTGATCCTCGTCGGTGGCTGGCGGCGAATCGTCGCCACGATGTCGGCGTTTACCGCGACACATAGTCTGACGCTGACGGCGGCGGCCCTGGGCTGGGTCCACGTTCCGCAGCCACCGGTCGAGGCGTGCATCGCGCTGAGCATTCTCTTTGTCGCGCGCGAGATCGTCCAGGTCCACCGGGGCCGGCCCGGGATCACCGCACGCTGGCCGTGGGCCGTGTCTTTCACCTTCGGGCTGATGCACGGATTCGGGTTCGCCGGGGCGCTTGCGGAGGTCGGCCTGCCGCAGTCGTCGATTCCGCTCGCATTGCTGTTCTTCAATGTCGGCGTTGAAATTGGGCAGCTGCTGTTCGTCGGAGCCGTGCTCGCCGTGATCGCGGTTGGCCGTCGCGCGGGACCCCGGCTTCGATTCCCGCAGCCGGCGTGGCTCTGGCGCGTCGCGCCGTATGCCATTGGCGCCCTCGCGAGTTTCTGGCTGGTGGAACGAGTCGTCGCGTTCTGATCATGACCAACGTGTCCGTTAGTTAGCGAAAGGCTGATTCATGAAGAAGCTCGTGGTTGGAATCGCACTTGTCGCCCTCGCCGCGGGCCCAGCTGTCAAGGCGCAGGACCTGAAGGAGAAGCTGGCGGCGGCCAAACAGGCGGCCGCGCTGAACCAGCAGGCGCTCCGCTCGTACTCCTGGCTGGAGAAGACCGAATTGCGCTTGAAGGGCGAGCTCAAGAACACGAAGGTCGACATGTGCCGGTACGGACCGGACGGCAATGTGCAGAAGACGCCCGTCGTGGAGCCAGCGCCTGCGGAGAAGAAGCGCGGGCTCAAGGGCAAGGTTGTCGCGAAGAAGACCGGTGAGATGAAAGACGAGCTCGAGGCCGCCGTCGCGCTCGTTCAGCACTACGTGCCGCCGTCGCCCGACAAGATGCAGGTGGTGATGAGCGCCGGCACGGCATCCATCAGCCAGGCCGGCCCGGGTGCGTTGACCATCGCCTTCCCTGGCTACGAGAAGGCGAACGACGCGCTGAAGATCACCTTTGACGCGGCGATCACGAGCCTCCGTCAGCTCGATGTGATCACGTGGCTTGAGCAACCGGATGAACCGGTGACGCTGCAGGTAAAAATGCAGTCGCTGCCGGACGGATTGAACTATCCGGGCAGCATCGCGCTGAGTATTCCGTCGAGGAAGCTCGAGGTCCGGATCACGAAGTCGAATTACCAGAAGATCGCGCAGTAACGCAACGCCCCGTGGAAAGAACACTGCTGATTGTCACGGCGATCGCCGAGACCGGGGTCGGCTTGACCCTGCTGCTGTCACCGCCGCTTGTCGCCGGGTTACTCCTCGGGGTATCGCTCGACTCACCGGCCGCGTCGGTAGTGGGCCGTATCGCCGGCGCGGCGCTGCTCTCGTTGGGCGGCGCCTGCTGGCTGGCGCGCGATGACGGACCGAGCCGCGCCCGGCGCGGGTTGGTCGCGGCAATGCTGCTATACAACTGCGCTGCTGCCGCGGTCCTCGCCAGCGCTGGTGCGGGCGCGAACCTCGCCGGCATTTTGATGTGGCCGGTGGTTGCGCTCCACGCAGGACTCGCGGCCTGGTGCCTCGCAAGCTTTTTTCGTTGAAGCATCGCGCGACGAAGCGTTGTGATGTCGCGGTGTGCATCAGAACTGCACCGACAGGCCGATGGACGGCGCGACGGGGAACCCTTTCCGCAGACCGCTCGTGAATTGGCCGGTCCGCGCCAGCGAGAGGAGCGTCGACTGGACGATGTACTCGTTCTTGCGGTTGAGGACGTTGAGCACTTCTCCCGAGAGCGTGAAGACACCCCATCGGAAGAGAAAGACTTTGCGGATGCGCAGATCGAGCCGATCGTACGGCGGCAGCCGGATCTGATTGCGCTCGGACCCGAGGACCAGCGTGGCGCCGTCCGGAATCAGGAACCCGGGGCGCGGCATGCCGCTGCCGTGGCGCCACTGCGCGCCGAGCGCGAGCGTCCCCGACAGACGAAACGACCCGACCGCGTTCAGCGTGTGGCGCTGGTCGTCATCACTTGGAAAGGCGAGACCGTCGAGGTCGTCGATCATGCGCGCGTTTCCGTAGGCGTATGCCATCCATCCGCTGAGACGGCGGGCGCTCCCGCGGCGAATCGCCACCTCGACGCCGCGCGACGTGCCGTCGAGCGAGTTCTGAAAGGGATTGAAGCGCGCCGTGACGCGGCCGTTTTCGACGCGCGGCTCGGCCAGCGCGAACAGGGCGTCGCGGTCCCGGCGGCGGTACACGTCGACGGTCAGCGTCTGCCCGCCCCCGACCGCACGTTCGACTCCTCCGTCGATCTCGAACGCGTGCGGCATCCGCAGCGCGGGGTTTCCCAGCAGTCCGTGCAAGGCGGCGAGCGGAGGAAGGTGATACTGCGTCCCTGCCGAGGCGCGCAGCGTCCAGCCCCGCGCCGCGGCGGCGGCGAGCACGCGCGGCGCCGCCACGGTTTCGCCGGCGGCGTTGTCGACGCGCGCACCTGCGGTGATCGACACATGCGCTGACGGCGTCCAGCGATCCTGGACGTACCACGACGGTTCGCTCCGCCTCGCGTCGAAGCCGCCAAGAGACTCGACGCCGCCGGCGTGCGCGTGGACGCGCTGCGCGTAGAGGCCCGCCTGCAGCTGGTGGCCGGCTGCTGCCTGGAAGGTGACGTCGGCGCGTACGCCGGCGCCCTGTTGTCCGTCTTCCAACGTCACCGGACGAACAGCGTCGTGCTCGCGATACGCGGTCGACAGAACGAAGCCCTGCACGCGGGTGAACAGCCGGCCGTTCACGACCGCCCGCCACGCCACCGAACCGAGCCGGTTCGACGACTTCGCGCCCGCGCCGTCCCGCTCGTCGTTCGTGAACGCGCCCGCGAGCCACGACGCGGTGATCTGGTGCCTGGCCGACAGATCGATCCCCGCCTTGCCGATCACATCCCCGAACGCCAGATCGGATCCGTCGTCATCGTCATCGTTGGTGCCGGCCACCCGATCGACGGCCTGCTGCAGGTAGTCGAGGCGCGTGGTCCGGCCGCCCACCAGCCAGGACCCCCGCTTGCGCGGCAGCGGCCCTTCGAGCACGCCGGACGAGACGATGACCCCGGTCGAGAGATGCGCCGTGAGGCGATCGCGGTTGCCCTCTCGCGTGTCGAGCGCGAGCGCGCCGGCGGTCACGCCGCCTGTGCGCGCGTCGTTGACGCCCGGCGTCAGCGCGGCGGACGCCAGCGTGTCCTGGTTGACGACCGACAGTGACAGTTGATCCGTCGTCCCCGAATCCGACAACAGGTGCACGAACCCGCCGGTGCGGACGCCGTCGAGGTACACGCCGACCTGGTCGAAGGCGGCGCCCCGCAGGGAAAATTCCGCTTTCAGATCGTTGTTGGCCGCGACGCCCGGCAGCGCGTGGACGGAGCGAAGCGGATCGTCGACGATGACCATCGATAGCGTCTGCAGATCCACTTTCGTGAGCGTGCGCGCCGGCGCGGCGTCGAGGGTCTGACCGCCACGAACCTCGACGAGTTCGGTGACGCCGGCGGACTCGCGGTTGAGGCGGATGTCGCCGAGATCCGCGCCCGCGGCGGTCACCTCGACGCGGCGGGTGACGAACGCGTATCCGACCGCGGTGACGAGCACGTCGACCCGGCGCGCCGGACCGGCCGGCACCGAGAAGACGCCGTCCGGGCCTGCCGCCGCGGCGGTCCGGCCGTCGACGACGATCGCGGCGCCGGCGACCGGGTCGCCCGTCTGCGCGTCGAGCACGCGACCGGCGATCGAAGGTGAGCCTTGGAGAGCTTCAAACCCGAGCCACACCGAGAATGCGAGCGCCGCCCCCATATCACCGTCCTCCTCGCTGTGTTACTACGCGTGTAGTATTAGACGTTACTACAGCTGTAGTAGTCTGGCCGGCGGGAGGCGCTTCTACTTCTGGCGGGTGGAGTCGAACGCGGCCTGCTGCGCTCTGCTCAGAGCGAGCCGCACGGGATCCGGGGCGTCCAGCTTCGGACGTGTGGTGTCGAACCCGATGTGCTGCGCAATGCGGCTCAGGGCGCCCCGCTCGCGAGCCGGGAGGTCCAGCCGGGTCCGCGGCGCCGGTTCGGGTGTGATTCGCGCGGCGGCAATCGCGTCTCTGAGACGGGTGGACGGGGGCGCCGGGGCCGCGTCGGGCTCCAGATCCGGGCCGGCGAGCATCGATTCCGGCGTCGCGGCGGGTGGCTTGTGGACCGCGATCGCGGGACCGGCGGTTCGATCGGCCGCCGCGGCAGTCGGCGGCGCCGCGGCGGCCGTCTTCGACGAACGCCGCGCCGGCTGCTGGTCGGCGCGCCCGGGGGCCGGAACGGGAAAG
>JADMIO010928604.1_pt1 | contig 40614 bp, 39 predicted proteins | sample 8958161 | NCBI WGS metagenome assembly JADMIO01 (sample SAMN16585339, study PRJNA669376) | soil metagenome | isolation source: Crop rotation soil | place: USA: Cullars Rotation, Alabama | collected 2011
CTGTGCTGGAAAGCAGGGTTGATGATTGCGATGGGCTCGCCGGGTGCGCCCTCCTCACCGGGATCGAGCGCGGCGACAAAGAGCCGCAGGCTCTCGTGAACTTGCGGCGCCGCGAGCCCCACGCCGCGATACTCCACCATCGTTTCGAGCATGTCGTCGATGAGCTTCTGGATGGCGGGCGTTTTGATCTCCGCGCGCTCGATGGCACGAGCCCGTGTGCGCAGCACCGGGTGCCCCATGCGCGCGACCTTCAGAACTGACATAAGCGACGAATTATACTGGAACCGCCAGTGGCCGAATTCTCCCTCCTGCCGCACGACGACTCACTGACCTATCGTTTCTGCCCGCGATGCGGCGCTCCACTCGAGCGCCGTCTTCTGCGAGCGAACGAACCGACGCGTCTCGTGTGCACCGGCTGCAGCTTTGTCTCTACATCGATCCCAAAATTGCCGTGGGCACAATCATTCGCGCGGTTTCCGGAAACATCGTGCTGGTGCGGCGGGCGATTGAGCCAGGTTATGGGAAATGGGTCTTTCCAGGTGGCTATGTCGACCGCGGTGAGCCCCTGTTGACGGCGGCGATTCGGGAAGCGCGCGAGGAATGCGGACTTGACGTTCACATCGACGGCTTGGTGAACATTTACTCCTATGCGGGCCGCGCACCGGTCATCGTCGTCTACGCGGCAACGGCGGTCGGAGGCAACCTCAGCCACGACGAAGAGTGCCTGGAAACCGCAGAGTTCGCGCCAGAGTCGCTTCCGTGGGACAATTTAGCCTTCCGCAGCACTCACGAAGGACTTCAGGATTACTTGGCCGGGCTTCTGCACCCTGTGTCGCGGTAGCTCGTTTTTCCCGGAAAATTCGCGCGAACCGGGGACAGGGATCAACAGGTTTGTCAGTGCTGCACCGATTTTCGTAATCGGTCGCCCTGGTCAAGTTGTGCGCGTATCTGAGAAGGCTTGCAATGAAGAAGACGTTATTCTTGCCCGCGGCGTTAGCGTTGACACTGTTTTCCGCGGCCTGTACGCAGTTTGAAACCAGCCGCGAGGCGCTCTCGCCTTCAGCTCCGACCCCGCTTCCTGGAGGCAACACGACCGGCGCACTCGTCGGCGCGTGGGTGTCGCCGCAGGATCTGCCCTCGGCGTCGTCCTGCAGCAGCTTCGAATGGGAGATCTCGAGTCAGTCTGAAACGGCCATTGCAGGCACGTTCTCCGCACAGTGCGGCAACGGCCTCTCGATTGCCGCGAATGTTTCCGGAACCCTGACGACGTCGACGACGGCGACGATCACGGCGACGGGCAATGGTTTCATCGGCGGGCTCGGTTGTCCGTTCTCGCTCACGAGTAACGCGACGATCATCGACAACAGCAACGGCATCGTGCTTCCGTATACCGGCACGACGTGCTTTGGTCCGGTGTCGGGCACGCAGACGCTCCATCGGCCGCAGCCGCCGGTACCGCCAGCGCCCGAACCGACACCGTCGCCAAACGATCCGCCGCCGTCAAACGCGAATCACGTGCAGCCGGGTCCTCTCACGGTGGATCTCGCGCATCAAGTGATCGATCGCACCTACGACGAATTCCCGCAGCTCTCCGAAGTTTTCGGGAGCGAAGGGGAAGCGGTCGGGGCCGCTGAAGAGTTGTTGTTGAGGACCATCTGGCACCTCAAACTCATCGGTTTCGATGCCGCACGTCAGCGGAATCCTTCGAGCGCCATTTCGAACGACAAGATCACCATCTTCGTCGACGGTGCCTGGCACGCCTACGACATCTACAGTCTTGGGTATGGTGGACGCCGGACGACGGTCCAGATGCTCGAGGTGGGATCGCCGAATCCCGTGCCGAACGACGGGATTCCTGATTGAGGATTCACCGCAAAGGACGCAAAGGGCGCAGAGGTTTTAAGGAATCCTCTGCGTTCTCTGCGGCCCTGGCGGTTGCAGACCGTTAGTCCGCCAGACCTTCCGCTTTCTTTTCCGCGGCAGTAATCTTCCCACCCGCCGCGACGACTTCCGCTTCCCGATCGATTGGCACCTCTGGAACCTTGACGAATCGTTTCACCGCAGCTGAGGTGCCCGGGATATTCAGCTGCTTCATGAGGAACAAGAACCGTTCCTCCAGGGCCTGCCCGATCGCCTTGCGCTCGGTGTCTGGAATGCTCCACATCCGTTTCTTGAACGGACCGATGGCCTTCTTGCGAGCCTTGTAGATGAATTGCTCTTCAGTGTCTTTCGGCTTGCGCTCTTCGAGGGCGTTTTCCCGAATCCAGGCGTACATTTCGCTCTTCAGATCGGCGGGAAACGACGCGTGCTCGTACACCATGTTCTGAAAATCGGTCGCAAGATGGATCTCGCAGGCGCCCACTCTGGGAAACGCGTCGAATGCGTCAGGCGGCAGCGTGGATGCGCCATGCTGAACGGCGCCCCCCAGGCCGTAGTCCTTCCGCGCCACTTTCGACAACTCCTCGAGCGTCTTGAGATCAATTTTCACGTCGGTCCGCACGCTGCCGTCGGCATTCACGAATCCGCCGTGTGCCGTTCCCGTCTGCACGCTGATCTTGCTCAGGCCGACGAGCGACGCGCCGCGCTCCTTCAATTTCTTGTTGAAGCCGTCCATATACGCGTGCAGTTCGTGGACATCAGAGTTCTTCCCACCGACTTCACCGATTTCGCCGCCAACCGACACAGTGACGCCGTGCGGTTCCTGCTTGCGAATGAAGGCGGCGAAATCAGCCGCGAGCGTCACGTTGACCTCCTGTTGTTCGGCGAGCGTCGCTTTGTCGAGGTCCACCAGGGTGGAGGTGTCGATGTCGATGTTATAGAACCCTGCGGCGATTTCTTCTTTGATGAGCGCGCGCAGTGTGTCGAGCTCTTTGTCGCGCTCCGGGCTGTTGTACTTCTTGGCGTTGGTCTGGACGTGGTCGCCCTGAATGAAGAGCGGTCCCCGGAACCCTTCGCGCAGTGCGGCGGCCAGGACAATCGCCGCGTATTCGTGGGGACGCTGTTCCGTATAGCCGATTTCCGACCGTGCGATTTCAAAGATGAACGAGCCGGCATCGAGCTTCTTGGCGGCGCGAATGACGGCTCGCGCGGTGTCGTAGGCCATCGCGCGAACGTTGATGGCCGGCACCGTGAACCCACCCGTGTCCCCGCGACCCATCGCGAGATAGAGATCGTGAATCGACGCCGGTCGGATGCCAGCGGACGCCGCGAGGCTGCGAATAATCCATCGCGCCGTCCCGCGCAGCTCAGCGTCGGCGCCAAACGACGCCGTCCAGGCCAGCCGATCGACGAGATCGCCCACGACGGCTTCCGCCTTCGTCACGCTGACACGGTCGCTCAGAACCGTCGCCGCTGGTTTAACGGCATCCAACATCTCTTTGATGCTTTGAAACATCTGCCACCCCTAGTGTTTGGGGTCAGACCGCGGTCTGACCCCAAACGAATACGAACTGCCGATGTGCGACTCTAGCGCCCTTGGGGCGCGTATGTTAGCACCGGAAAATGAAAATCCTCCACTATCGATCCGGCGATTGCGGTATCAATCATTTCATTGATCGGAAGCACCTGTTCAGCTAACGTCACGTCCGATCGGAGCGCACGTGTAAAGGGATGCTTCGGCGTGAATAACTGGCAACAATCCTGATCCGGAATGTTCGAGATGCTCTCGGTTCCGAGACGTTGCGCTTCAGAAACGATCTCGTCCTTGTCCATCCCCACCAGCGGTCTCAGGACGTTCATCGTCGTGGCGTCAGCAATCGTCGTGAGGTTGTCGAGCGTCTGCGATGCAACCTGGCCGATCACTTCGCCGGTCACCAACGCCCGCGCACGCCACTTCCTGGCCAGCCGCTCGGCGATCCGAAACATCAATCGACGATAGATGACGACGCGCAACCCGGGGGTGGTACTCAGCAGGATGGTTTTCTGAATGTCGGCAAACGGCACGAGCACAAGCCGGGTGTTGAGTTGGTACGAGGTCAGCAGCTCGGCGATCTGCTGGACTTTCTCCTGAGACGCACGCGACAACACGGGATAGCTGTGGAAGTGGATCAGAAGGACCGAGCAGCCGCGCCGCATCATGCGAAACGCGGCGACCGGCGAATCCAGCCCCCCGGACAGCAGACATGCCACGCGACCCGACGACCCCGTCGGTAGCCCCCCGGCTCCTGGTTCTTTCCCGAAAAAATAAAAGGCGTACTCGGGAAGCATCTCGATGTGGATCGTAAACGCGGGCTCATCGAGATTCACGCGCCACCCCTTGGCCTGCTTGATCAATCCGCCGACCTCCCGCTCGATTTGCGGCGACGTGAACGGGAATCGTTTGTCGGCCCGACGTACGCTCACCCGGAACGAATCCACGTGCCGATCGCCGACGCCGGCCATGATGGTCGAGGCGAGTTCCTCAAAATCGTGCGAGCAGCGCCCCGCATAGGAAAAATTCGCGATCCCGAACACGTGGCTGAGCCGCTCGCTCACCGCGGGCCACTCGGCAGCCTTGCCCAGCTCGATCTCGATGCGGCCCATGATCGAACGCACGCTGAGAATGTCGAACCCCCTCAGGGCCTGTCGGATATTCCGAATCAGAATCTGGACGAACCACGGACGATTGCGCCCTTTGAGCGCCAGTTCCTTGTAGTGAACGACAATGGCATTCATCGCGACGCGCCCCAGGCGGCCCGTGCCGCGAGATGGCCGCTCCTGACGGCGCTCTCAATCGTTGCCGGCAAACCGGTATCGATCCAGTCACCGGCGAGATACAAGCCACGGATCGGCGTGACCGTTGAAGGACGCGCGGGTTCGCCCGGAGCCAGTGAGAACGTCGCGCGCGGCTCGCGGACGACCGTGGCACGGCCCATCGTTTTCGATCGAGCCGCCGGGATGACGTCGCTCAATTCCTGGCGCGCGATCTTGATAATCTCCGCGTTACTTTTCTCAACGAGCGCTGATGCGCCACTGGAGACGAGCGACAGGTGCGATGCCCCGTCGCCAAAAATCACGCGCTTATCGAACACCCACTGCATGGCGCGACCGGGAAGGCCGACAAACGGTGCATCAAGGCTGGGGACTTCGCTTCGCGCGAACCATAGATTCACCGTCACGATTGGTGACGGCGCCATCGCCCGGGATCGCTCGAGCACCGGCTCGAGGCCGTCCAGATCACCGGCAAACAGATCGGCACACGCAAACCACGGCACGGCGACGATCACGCGGGAGGGGCGCCAGGTGGCATTTCCGCAGACGACTTCGTCGACGCAATCGCCCTTCACGCGGACCATCGCCGGCGTGCCCGTTCGCACCTCCCCGGCGCCGCGCTCGATATAGCGGCGTGCGGGCTCGGCGTACATCTCGCTCAGAGGTTTGGCGGGGAGCAGAATAGCCGCGGCTCGGGGATCGCCGCTGAACATTTCGGCCAGGACACGCGCGAAGGGCGGAGCGGCCGCCGTCGAGGGACTCTGATTGAGCGCCGCCACGGCAAGCGGCTCCCACAGCATTTCGATCAATCGAGGAGTTTGACCGTTTCTGAGCAACCAATTCTCGACCGTCTCTCCCGGCGACGCTGAAATTCTTCCGCGATGTCCGTTACGGCCGAGGAACTGTTGCCTCGCGAGCTTTATCGGGGTGGCCATTTTCAAGACGGCCAACCGGTCCGCCCACCGCAGTGCGTCCCACTCCATGACGCCTGCGAGAAGATGCAGCGGCGCCGGCAGCGTCGGGCACGAGAGGCTCGTCCGCTGCCCCTTCCGATCGATCATCGTCACTGACAGTGCCGGTTGGGCGCGAAGATGATCACGGGCGCCAATCGCGTCCAGGAATGCCAGCGTCTCCGTATAGCAACCGAGAAACACATGCTGGCCGTTGTCGACCGGTTCACCGGTTTCACGATCGGTGATCGCGGTCGCACGTCCCCCGAGGCGGCTGCGCGCCTCGAGCACGAGGACGCGCGCGCCTGCGCGCGTCAGCGCGACACCGGCGCTCAGCCCCGCAAATCCGGCGCCGATGATGATTACGTCGTACTCAGCCATACCTTGAGGGCGATGAACACCTGTTGGGGACGCGGCACGCGTGGTCTCGTCGAAAAGACGTCGTAGTTGCTCCGCTCGATCTTCTTCAGCGTCTCGAAATACACCGCTCGCATGATTTCCGCGGCAACCAGCCGGCGACGATCCGCCGGCGGACGATCGCGTTCGGCCTGCTGATAGAACGTTCGCGCGCGTTTGCACTCGAGCTCGATGACGCGCCGGACTGGTTCGGACATGCGGCGAGCCGTGAGATCCTCCACCCGACAGCCGACCGACGCCAGATCCTCGAGCGGAAGATAGACGCGACCACGATTGAGGTCGTCGGAAATATCGCGAAGGATGTTCGTCAGCTGGAGAGCCACCCCCAGATTCAGCGCGTATTTGACGGCCGCGTCGCCGGTGCAGCCAAAGATCTTGATGCAGATCAAGCCGACCGCCGACGCGACACGGTGACAGTACTCATACAAATCGTTCACGGTCTCGTACCGGGTCGTGTCCAGATCCATGGCCACGCCGTCGATCACATCCTCAAAGGCCTGACGCGGCAGCCCAAAGCGGGCGATGAACGGCTGCAGGCGGCGTCCCTGAGCCGTTGCCGCCGATTTTCCCTCGAAGGCGCGCGCGAGCTCCGCTCTCCAGAACCCGAGCGCTTCACGTCCCCCGCTCGTCGCCTCGTCAACGGCATCGTCCACCGCGCGGCAAAAGTCCCAGACCGCGATGATGGCGCGGCGCTGTTCGGCGGGAAGCACGAGAAAGGCGTAATAGAAACTCGTCTTTCTGGCCATCAGGCCGCCCGGCCTCCCCATCGAATCGCACGCCAGAGGAGCGGCGGCACGTCATACGAGCCCAGCGTCGGACGGTGCGTCAGCAGTGTGGCGCGCGTGCGCTCCACGCGGTCCAGAATCCGCTGACCGCCGAGCCAGGTGAGACGCAATTCCATCCGAAGGCGTCCGCGGACGTGGTCACACACGCCACGACCGTGCTGAAACTGACCGCGGGTCGTGACCACGCATTCCTCAATCGCATCCATCCAGGCCGCCGTCATACGTCCCAGCATGAGATCGGCTTCTCGAGCGCCGGCCGCGTGTGACACGTCACGAGGCACGTAGAGGCGACCGCTGCGCCAGTCGCGGCCAAAGTCCTGCCAGAAATTCGTCAGCTGAAGCGCGGTACACAGCGCGTCCGATGATCGGTCGAGCGCCTCATCGTGGTACCCGGCGATCCGCAGGACGAGTCGGCCCACCGGCTGAGCCGAACGACGGCAGTAGTCGAAGACCTCCGCCCACGAAGCGTAGCGAGTCGTCATGGTATCCTGACCGAACGCGCTCACCAGATCGTCGAACAACGACAGCGGAAGATCGAGCATGCGGATGGAATGCGCAAGCGCGATGAAGATGGGCGCGTCATGATCGGCCGGCGTGGGAATGCCCGCTTTTGCCGGCGTGAGAACGCCCGCTTTTGAATATTCAGAACGGTCAGCATGTTCAGCCACCGCCTCGTGCAACCGGTCACGCCAGGCATGCAACCGGTCCAGGCGCTCGGCCGCCGGCGCGTTTCCCTCATCCGCGAGATCGTCAGCCTTTCTGGCGAACGCATAGACGGCGGCCACATGAGGACGCATCGCCGGTGGGAGTAAACGTGACGCGACAGGAAAATTCTCGTAGTGCGATTGTGCGAGCGTCTCGCACGCCGCATAGGCGCGCGCCAACGGCTCCGACCAGCGAGGCACCGTCGCATTGTAGCGGGTCCGGCTGTTAATGCGCGACGCCGTCGCCGGCCTCGTCGCGCTCGCTCTCGTGGTGGTCGCGCTCAGCCTCGCCACCACGCTGCATTTTTATCGCCGCCGCTTGATACGCGCCCGAGATGCCCAGCAGGCACTCGGGCGGACGATCATCGCAGAGCTACCGACATCCGAAGACCTCGTCATCTTTGCCGAGGACGACGCCAACTTCTATTACGGCGCGACGGCCATCCCCAAAGATCGGATTGCCGCCGTGCGCGTCCTGATTAACGGCTCGCCGATTGCCGCCGCCGTCTCACGACGTCATGTAGAAGCCTCCGCGTTACAACCGACGAGTTTCGAGGACCGGCCGGAAGGCATTGCCCGCGATCGATGGGACGTGGCGGTTGAAACAGTCCAGGGCACGACGCTCGTCGAATGCGGCGCGATCCGAGAGCGCGTGTCGCAGGAGCTCGCGCGAACGGTATTTGACGCCGTGAGAAGAGATATCGAGCGGCGAAACGTTTGATGACGTACGGTTGCTGCGGAACCTACCACTCGCTTTCCGGAACGCCTGCGCGATGATTCACGACGCGCGCGAGCACAAACAGGAGGTCCGACAGGCGATTGACGTAGCGGATAAGGACCGGATCGATTGGCGGATCCAAGGCGACCATTTTTCGCTCCGCCCGGCGGCAGACCGTGCGGGCGAGATGGAGCGCGGCACCGGCAGGGGATCCTCCGGCCAGGATGAAACGGCGGAGGGGCGGCAGGTCCGTCTCGAGACGATCGATCAGCATCTCGAGCCTGACGACCTGCGAATCACCCAGCGCGGTTTTCTCCACCTGCGAGCCTCTGGCTGAGGGATCCGCCAGGTGCGCGCCGAGCGCGAAGAGGTCGCGCTGCAGCTCGTGGACTTCGGCGTCGAGATCGGGCCCGAGCTTCGACGCGCGTGCGAAACCGAGCCAGGCGTTCACTTCGTCGACTTCACCGTACGCGTCGACACGCGGGTCTGCCTTGCTGACGCGCACGCCGCCGTACAAAGAAGTTTCGCCGGCATCGCCGGTTCGCGTGTAAATTTTCACAACCGTTTCCGGACAAATTATACGAGATGCTCGCGACACCCCCATCTGCGCTGCCGTCCTCGCCCGCACGACGACTCTTCCGACAGCGGCTCCTCAGCTGGTATCGACGTCACGGACGCGATTTACCGTGGCGACGGACTGACGACCCGTACCACATCCTCGTGTCGGAGATCATGCTGCAACAGACGCAGGTGGATCGGGTCTTACCGAAATATGAGGAATGGCTCACGAAGTACCCCTCGCTTCACGCCCTCGCCGGTGCCCCGGAAGCGGAGGTCACCAAGACGTGGTATCCGCTGGGGTACAACATCCGCCCCAGGCGCTTGCAGAACATCGCGCGGGAATCGGTCGCGCGATACGGCGGTCAACTGCCGGCGGACGAAGAAACACTGCTGTCGTTCAAGGGCATTGGCGCGTATACGGCTGGAGCGATCCGGAGTTTCGCGTTTCGCGAACGTGCTGCCATTCTGGATACCAACGTGGCGCGTGTCCTCTTCCGGATGTTCGTCGCCAAAGGCGATCCGAAGAGCCACGCGATGAAGCAGCACCTTTGGAAAGTATCCGAAACGCTCGTGCCGATGCGGCACGTCTTCGACTTCAACCAGGCACTGATGGACTTCGGCGCACTCGTCTGTGTGGCGCGCAACCCGAAATGTCTCGTGTGCCCCATGTCGAAGAGCTGCCGCGCATTCCCCTTCACACCTGACCTCGAGGTCAAATCCGTGGTCACAGCTCGCCGCCGGAAATCGGTGAAGATCACGCGCAAGCGTTCGTGACTGCCGCATGACGCCGACGATCGTGACCGCCGCGGTCATCGAGCGCGAGGGCCGGTTCCTCGTGACGCGACGTCAGCGGGGCGTCCACCTCGAAGGTTTCTGGGAATTTCCGGGGGGAAAGTGCGAGCCGGGTGAGCATCTCGACGTATGTCTGGCGCGTGAGCTCCAGGAAGAACTGAACGTCACGGCCATCGTCGGGGTCGAAGTCCTTCTGACGACACATGACTACGACGACCGTCGCATCGAACTTCATTTCATCCGCTGCGACATCTCCGGAGATCCGACGCCGCTTCAAGGACAGGAAATGCGATGGGTGTCGCGCGACGAGCTCCGCGGCCTGCCTTTCCCACCAGCCGATGCAGAGCTCATTCGGTTGTTGATCCGTACCTAGGCGAGTCCTTTTGCCCGGCGCCAAGCCGGATCTCAACACGGCCGACGCACGAGTGCGGCCGATCTACGCCCGGACAACGAACGGCAAAGCTGTGACGACGGCACTCGTCCCGTTCACGCAGACACCTGTACCCGGCGCCAGAAAATCGCGATGAAGGTACGCCAGCGCGATCGGCCGGTCGAGCGCAGGCGACATCGTGCTGCTCGTGATCCGGCCAACCTCCTTCTCGTCCACCCGCACACTCGAGGGCACCGGAGGCACCTGGTCGCCGTCGAAGGTCAGGCCGACCAGCTTTTTCGCGACACGCCCATGGCCTCGATGAAGCACGCGGATGATGACTTCCTGCCCGACATAGCACCCCTTTGTCAGGCTGATCGCCCGGTCCTCGATGCCGGCCTCGAGCGGTATGGTCTCTTCATCCATGTCGCGCCGAAAGCGCGGAATGCCGCCTTCGATCCGCAACGTCTCGGCGATTGCCGGATCGACATCGGTAGCACCGGCGGATCGTAAACCGGCCTCGAGCGTCGTTCGCTGCGACGGATCGACCAGCACCTCGAATCCCGGTAACCCCGTGTCCGTGACGCGCAGGACGATGGCCGGCTGGCTGGCGAAGGTGGTGCGACGATTCCCATGCTCGCTCAACGAGCGCAGCACGCTCTCATCGAGATCCGGGATGGCCGCCGACACGACGCGCGCCGCATCGGGACCGACGACGGCCACTCCATTGAACGTCGACGTCACATCACCGAGCTGAACGTCCTCCGAAAATACGAACTGATCGAGTTTCGCCAGGAGCGCATCTTTTTCCGAAAGCCCCGTGGTCACCAGGATGACGTCACCCAGCTCGTACACCCAGAGGTCCGTGATCATGCGGCCCTGGGCGGTCAGGTAGGCCGCGTAACAACCCTCGCCTGGTTTCAGGGCGGCAATGTCGTTTGTCAGGAGGCCTTGCAAGTACGACGCGCGATCACTGCCGGCCACAACGATTCGTCCTCGATCGGACCGATCGATGAGCGCGGCGTGCTCGATTGCAGCGCGATAGGCGTCTCGCGAAACAGTCAAAGGCATGATGCTATGCTGAAGTATGGCCTCGATCTATTTTACGCGTGCGGGCGTGGCTGGCCTCGCCGTTGCGGCCCTGACAGTGATGTCAGCAATGACAGCCGTCACGGGCGCATCACCGGTCGCGGACGTCCAGCAGAGCTCGGCTGGCGTCGAGCCGATGACGTTCAGCGTGTTTCTGAACGCCAACCCCATTGGCACGGAGCTCGTGACCGTCGATCGGACCTCTGACGGCTGGACGATTCGCAGCACCGGCCGTACGGGACCGCCAGTTGACCTCGTGGCGAATCAGGTGGTCGTCCGCTATACGCCGGACTGGAAGCCGGTCGATCTTCAAATCGACGCGATGCTCCGCGGTCAGACGCTCTCAGGACGGACAACCGTCAGCGGGACGAGCGCCAAAAACGAATTCATTCAAGGCAATCAGCGAGGCGACCGAACCGACACGATCGCGGCTGACGCCGTCCTGCTGCCCAATCCGATCTGGGGACCGTTCGAAGCCGTGGCGCAGCGTCTCAAGAGCGCCGAGGCGGGCGCGACGATCGCGGCATATTCGCTGCAGGCGGCGTTTCAGATTCAGGTCGGGCCATCATCAGACGAGACGCTCCAAACGACCACGCGCAGCACCCAGGTGCGCCGAACGAGGATTCGGATGCTGGGAGGCGCGGCGCCGCTCGACGCGGAAGTCTGGTACGACAAGGACGGCCATCTCCTCCGGCTCAGCATCCCGGCACAGAATCTCGAGGTCGTTCGCGAAGACATCAGCTCGGTGGCGGTTCGTCACGTCGCCATCGTGCGACCGGGCGATCAGGAGCGCCGATTCCGGGCGAACGGATTCACGCTCGCCGGCACCGTATCGCAACCGACGACGACGTCGAAGGGGAAGCGCCCGGCGGTGATTCTCGTCGGTGGCTCGGGACCCACAGATCGCGACGAGAACGTCTACGGAATCCCCATCTTCGGTCAGCTCGCGGGTGCACTCGCCGATGCCGGATACGTCGTGGTGCGATACGACAAGCGCGGCGTGGGGCAGAGCGGGGGCCGCGCCGAGTCGGCGACGATCGAGGATTTCGCTGATGACTTGATCGCGGTCACGACGTCTGTGCGACAGATGCCTGAGGTCGACAACAACCGCGTCGCGATCGTCGGCCATAGCGAGGGCGGTTCGGTGGCGATGCTCGCCGCGTCACGAACGGGAAATATCGCTGCGCTCGGGCTCATCGCCGCCATTGGCACGACCGGCGCCGAGCTGAACCTCTGGCAGGTCGCCCATGGTCTCGAGCGTGCCAATCGTCCGCCCGCAGACCGAACGACATCGCTTGATTTGCAAAAGCGGATTCAGACGGCCGTACTCACGGGCACCGGGTGGGACACCATTCCGCCCCAGTACCGGCGTCAGGCCGACACGCCGTGGTTCAAGAGCTTCCTCTCGTTCGATCCGGCGAAGGTGATGCCGAAAATCAAGCAGCCCATTCTGATCGTTCAGGGACTCCTCGATTCGCAGGTGCCGCCGTCGAATGCCGATCGACTCGAGGAGTTGGCCAAACAGCGGAAGAAAGCCGAGGTCGAGGTCGTGAAAGTGCCGACCGTCAATCACCTGCTCGTGCCGGCCGTGACGGGTGAATTGGATGAGTACGGATCGCTCTCGGGTAAACAGGTGAGCGCGCAAGTATCCGGTGCGCTCGTCAGTTGGCTGCAGAAGACATTTTCTGCGCGTTAGTCGAAGAATGTGGATTCTTCAAAGCGCTGAAATCACACCCGACCCTCTGATGTTTCGTGTGGCGCCCGGGGCGATCAAGACGATTGGCCGCGCGACCGGCGCGGATTTCATCGTGGACGCCGCACTCGTCTCGCGGGTCCATTGCCGGCTCGAAGCGGCTCACGATCGGATGTGCGTCATCGATTTGTCGAGCACGAACGGGACGTACGTCAACGACAAGCGGATCGAGCGCGCCGAGTTGCGAAGCGGCGACCGGCTCCGAGTGGGACGCGTCGAGCTGACCGTGTCGCACGCGCCTGCTACGGCGTAGCGCGGGTTGTTCGGACCCGCCACACAGAATCCGCCTATGTCAGGAATGGGTTCGTTCGACGTTCCTTCCCGATGGTCGTCGGTTCCCCATGCCCCGGGTACACGCGCGCATCGTCTCCGAATGCGAAGAGGACGGTCTTGATCGATCGGATCAGCGTGGCGTGATCGCCGCCAGGGAAGTCGGTGCGACCGATCGAGCCCGCAAAGAGCGTATCGCCGACAAAGAGATCCTTGCCGGATTCGCCCTTCGCGCCAATCTGGAGGCAGACACCACCCGGACAGTGCCCCGGCGTGTGATGCGGGCGGACGGCGTACTCGCCAAAGGTGAAGACCTGATCGGGCAGATAGAATTCATCGATCGGAGGTTGCGGGTCGACGCGAAGGCCAAACATGGCGCCGTGCTCGACGGCATCTTCGTAGAGAAACAGATCGTCCTTATGCAGGTAGACGGGCACCTTCAACGCCGACTTCGCCTTGCCGACTCCTGTCACGTGATCGACATGTGCGTGCGTGAGCAGGATGTAGCGGACGGCAAGATGTTCGCGTGTGATGTACGAAAGCAGGCTCGGGATCTCGTCCCCGGGATCGATCAGCACGGCCTCGCGCGTCTTGTCGCAGGAGACGACGAATCCGTTCTTGAAGAAAGGGCCAACGGCTTGTGTTTCAATCTTGAGCATTTGGTAAAGTTAAGAAAATGATACTCGCGATAGTTGACGATCTCATGTTCACCTCGAAGATTCGCGCGACCGCGACTCAGTTGGGGGTACCGGTTACATTCGCGCGTTCGCCGGAGGCGGCGCTGGCTGAAATGGCCAGGAACCGGCCATCCCTGGTGATCTTCGATCTCAATAACCCTCGAACCGATCCACTTGGGACCGTTGCGACGATGAAGGCCGATCCCGCACTTGCGGATATTCGTACCGTCGGTTTCGTGTCGCACGTGCAAACGGAACTCATCAAACAGGCACAAGAGGCGGGCGTTACCGAGGTGCTCGCACGTTCCGCGTTCACGGCGCGGTTACCGGAAATACTGGCCGGCCGCTCGTAACGATCTTTTGCCCTGTGCCCTGTGCCCTTGCCCCGTGCCCTGTGCCTGTAGCCCGTCCCCCCCCCGCGCCCTATCAGATCACACCCTCGTAGCCATCCATACGAGAAACCCAATCGCGCCGAGCACAATCGCCAGGATCACCCATCCTAGAAACGATCGGCGTCCAGGTCGAATGGGGGCTGCGCTATCAACGAAATCTGTGGTTTCACTCCGCACATCGAGAATGGCGGCAACCGATCGCAACTCGGCGGCAACCGTTGCGGCCGATTCGTAACGGGCCTCGAGACTCTTCGAGAGCAGACGCCCAACGATGGCGTCGAGCTCGGCCGGGAGCGATCGGTTTATCGAGCTTGGATTCACTGACGCAGACCGGACAATCTGCAACGCGACGTCGGCAGGATTCGCGATCGTGAACGGAAGCGTGCCGGTGAGGACCTCGAACAGAATGACGCCGAGCGAAAAGAGGTCTGTCCGATGATCCACTGCCCCGCCCAGCGCCTGCTCCGGTGACATGTAGACCGCCGTCCGAAGCGCCGCGGCCATGTCCAGCGCCTCCGGCCGATCGGCGGCCTGCCGGCGGACGATGGCTCCCGAGGTCCATGTCGACAAGCCGACATCGAGCAGTTTCGCCGCCCCCTTCGAATTGATGATGACGTTGTGGGGTTTGAGGTCCTGATACACCAGCCCCTGGGCGTGAATCTCCGCAAGCGCGTCGGCGATTTGCACGGTGATGTCGATCGCCGTCCGCGGATTGAGCGGTCGTCCCGCCATCACCGTCTTCAGCGGCTCACCGGCGACGAACTCCGTCACCAGATATGCCTGACCGTTTTCGTGACCAACTTGATCGAGCGTGGCGATATTCGGGTGCGACACCAGTGCGGCCGCCTGCGCACTCTGCAAGAATGCTTCTCGCTGTCTGGGATCATCGAGGATGGCTCGCGTCACCAGTTTGATCGCGACGGTCCGGCCGAGCCGTGTATCGCGCGCGCGATAGACTTCGCCGACGCTGCCAACGCCGATGCGATCGATGATCTTGTACTGGCCGAGCTTCTCGGGCCTGTCACTCCTCTCGGATGTTTCACGAATGTCGGGCTTGTCAGGTTTCACAGGCTTCGCCGGCGTGGACATTGAACGGCACGAATTATACTGACCCTTGCGCGCGCCTTGTCGAATCCCTATTTTGCCGTCCTTCGCACCAACCGAAACTTCCGCCTGCTCTACATCGGGCAAACGATCTCGCAGCTCGGCGATTGGTTCAATTCGGTTGCGATCTTCGCGCTCCTGCTCGATCTGACGGGCTCGGCGACGGCGGTCGCCTGGATGATGATCGTCCAGTTTCTCCCGGTCGCGCTCATGGGCCCGGTCGCCGGCGTGATCGTCGATCGCGTGAACCGAAGGCGACTGATGATCGGCACGGACGTGTTTCGTGGCGTTGTCGTCTGCGGCCTGTTGTTGGTGCGGCGCCCGGACGAGGTGTGGATTGCGTACGTCGTGATGGCGATGATCGTCGGCGCACAGGCATTCTTCGAGCCCGCGCGGACGGCGACGATCCCCAACATCACCTCGGCAGAGGAGCTCCTGCCCGCGAACGCACTCTCGAGCGCCACATGGTCGTCCATGCTCGCCATCGGGGCGTCCATCGGCGGCCTCGTGACGGCGTTCGCAGGACGCGACGTCGCATTCGTGATCAACTCTTTTTCATTCTTTGCTTCCGCATACTTCATCGGCCGGACGAGGTATGACGCGGCACCCGCGGCCGCACCCCCGCTGGTCGGCTGGGCGGCACTCACCGGTCTGCGTGATCTGCGCGAGGGGCTCGGGTATGTGCGTCAGCGCTCGCATGTGGCGGCGTTGATGTTCGTCAAAGCCGGATGGGGCCTGGCGGGCGGCGTCCTTCTACTCCTCACGATCTTCGGGCAGCGCGTGTTCCCCGTGCGTGGCAGCACGGCGGCGGGCATCGGCGTCCTCTACGGCGCTCGTGGAATTGGCGCCGCGCTCGGCCCAATCGCGCTTCGCTGGATTCTCGGACAGAAACCGTCCACGCTTCGCCGGGTGATCGGCCCTGCGTATTTCATTGTTGGCACGTTCTACGTCGTCCTTTCGTGGGCCCCGACGCTGCCAGTTGCCGCGATCGCGGTGATGTGCGCACACTTTGGCGGATCGATCCTGTGGGTGTTCAGTACGGTGTTGTTGCAGATGGAAGTCCCGGATCGATTCCGCGGTCGCGTCTTCGCCGCGGAACTGGCGTTTGTGACGTTGATGTCGTCGATCTCGAGTTATTGGACCGCATATGAACTCGATCGCGCGGGATGGTCTCCGCGGATGATGGCCCTTGCGCTGGGACTGCTGTTTTGCGTCCCTGGAACGGGGTGGCTGTTTATTCTTTCGCGATGGAAGGACTCCGATCCCGTCGGCAAGCCCTCGCTTACACCACCGGCTGAAGAGGAAGTTCTGGAAGGGCGTATCGGGTGATTCTACCCGGCCGACGGGCCCGACCCCTGTGACGTGCCCTTGCTTTTGAGCTCCTCCATCGCGCTTTGAACCAGCTGCTTTGCATCGTTCAACTGTTCGAGGACGAGAGCGATGTCCATCTTCGGCTTCCCCGGAAACCGTTCGCTGCGGCAATAGATGCCGTGCTGGCCGACGAGCGCGAGCGAATCGGTGAGCAGATCAAGCGCCACGGCCAACCTCCCCCGCGCGTGTCCCATCATCGTTTCGTGCCGCTCGAGCGTGTCACGGTGCTTATCGAAGACAGACATATTGACTTTCACGCGTCACTTCTTGGGCCTCGAAGGCCGAATCTCGACACGACTCTGAAGCGCTCGCGGATCCGAGTGCAGCAGATTCATGACGACTTCCGCCACGTCGTCGGGGGCCAGTTTCCAATCCGAGCCGCGCGACGCATCGCCGGAAAATGATGTGGCTACCGATCCCGGGGCTACACACGTCACACGAACGTTGTCGTGCCGCACTTCCTGCATCAGCGCCTCGCTGAACGCGTTGAGGCCGGCCTTGGACGCACAGTAGCCCGATCCGCCGGCGAACGGATTCGTTCCAGCGAGGCTACTGATGTTGATGATGTAGCCGCCGCGGAGACGCAGGTGGGGTAACGCCGCATGGCAGGCGTTGAACACGCCGGTCAAATTGGTATCGATGACCTCAGACCACTGGTGGGGTGCCAAGTCTGCGACCTGGCCAAACACACCGACGCCCGCATTGTTGATGAGAATATCGAGCGCGCCGAATCGGGCCACGGTCGCGTCCACGACCCGGAGCATGTCGTCGAACTTACGGACGTCCGCGCGCAGCGTTTCGATCGCGCCTGGACCTGCACCCTCAATCTTCCTTTTCGCGTCGAACAGTCGGGCCTCGTCAAGTCCGGTCACCATCACCCGGGCGCCTTCCGTAACGAGCGCACGAGCCACCGCGAGCCCAATGCCTCGCGATCCGCCGGTGACGATGGCGATGTGTTGCTCGAGGGTTCTCATCCGGCTATCTCACCACTCCGGCAGGCGTTCGCACTCTGCAGTCTACTCTGCAACTACAATCTGCACTCCGCAATCTGCACTCTCAAGCTGCACTCTCAAGCTGCACTGTCAATCTGCACTCTGCAATCTACTCTGCAATCTATTCTGCAATCTGCAATTCGCAATCTGCAATTTCAATAGAATAGAGGCGCATGATCGACATCGTTGATGTGGCCATCATCGGCGCCGGGGAATTGGGCGGATCGATTGCCCACGCGCTTGCGCGCGCGGACCTCGTTTCGACGATTCGGCTTGTGGATGAAGCTGGCCATGTCGCCGCTGGCAAGGCGCTCGACATCATGCAATCGGGGCCAATCGACGGTTTTTCAACGCTCATCTCCGGGTCGAGCGACTTGTTCACCATCGCGGGCGCCTCCGTCATTATCTTCGCGGACAGCGCACGTCGGCCAGGGCCACTGGACATGGCGCGCGAGCCCGACGCCGATCTTGTCATTTTTCAACGAGCGCTGAACATCGGGAGGGACCGGCTGTTCGTATGCGCAAACGTCGGCGATCGTGATCTCGTCGAGCGAGGTGTGCAACAGCACGGAATTCCACGACATCGCGCGATTGGGACCGCGCCGGAAGCGCTCGCCGCCGCAGTTCGCGCGTGCGTGGCACTCGAGGCGCATGCATCTCCGACCGACGTGTCGTTGACGATCCTGGGTGATCCGCCGGCGCAGATTGTCGTTCCGTGGCAGGATGCCGCCATTGCCGGCCGTCCGCTCACACGTCTGCTCGACGAACCGGCTTGCCGCCGGTTGGCCGCGCGGGTGCCGGCGCTTTGGCCGCCAGGTCCGCATACGCTGGCGGCAGCCGCCGTCAAGGCCCTGCGAGGAATCTGTGGTCAGTCGCGTGATGTGGTGAGCTGCTTCGTCGCGCCGGACGATTCTGCCGGTCGACGAATGCGGGCGTGCGCACTTCCCGTTCGTCTTGGCCCAGACGGGATTGTCAGCGCAGAAGTGCCGGAACTGGACACACGCGACCGCGTCGCGCTCGAAAACGCGATGCTGCTATAGGCAAGAGCTTCGACGTTCTACGTCCCAATCTCCAATCTCATCTACAATCTGCAATCTACAATCTGCAATCTCCCAACTGCCGCCTCGCAATCGCAAGTCATGCAGCCTGCGGATGAAGCGTCAAGCCGCCAGCGAAATCGGCGAGCTGTTTGCGCAGAATCAGCCGCCCGCGATGCAGGCGCGATTTGAGCGTCTGATCCTTCACGTGAAGCATCGCGCTCGCTTCCTCGGTCGACATGCCCTGAATATCGCGGAGCATGACCGGGGCGCGATAGATGGCGGGCAACGCGAGGATGGCCGCGTAGACCCGGCGGCGCAGCTCGGCGCGGAAGACCTGCTCATCGGCCAGGTCTGACCAGTCGGCAATCTCGTGTTTCGCCGCAGTTGAGATGGCCTCGCCGTCGCTCGTCATGAGCGTCGCCTCTTCGGCTTGCGCGTGTTGATACTTCGCGGTCCGCAGCCGCGACATGGCGGCGTTGAACGTGATCCGATAAATCCACGAAGAGAGCGCGGCGTCGCCCCTGAACGCGTCGATCTTCCGGTACACCTTGTACAGGACGTCCTGGGTAACCTCTTCCGCGTCTTCCTTGTTCCGCATGTAACGAAACGCCAGCTGATAGATCTTGGCTCCGTAGAGCTCGATGAGCTCGTCCAGAGCACGCTCATCGCGCGCCTGAAGTTTCGCCAGGAGGATGTCGTCAGCTTCCGAATGGGTTCTGCGCATGAGTTTTTCCGTCTGTGACGATGAAAACACTTCACCGCGGCGAAATATTCCAACGCCTCGCAAAACCGGCGCCGAAGGCACGTCTGCCTACGCTATAAGCTCAGCATTTACAACTGCTTACGTCGCACGGCACGAACGAACGCTTTTGGGACTACGTCCGTGAAACAGTCGTGTGGGACTCGGGGAGAGAGCGTTCGAAGGCAGCCGCAAAGCGCGCGACAATTCGATCTTCCACCTCGGCTGTAGAAGCATTGCACCCCACGCGGCGGAGCGAGGTGACGCCGCGACCGACGATGCCGCACGGAACAATCAACTTGAAGTAGTCGAGATCCGTACTGACGTTGAAGGCGAACCCGTGGCTGGTGATCCAACGTGAAATACGGACGCCGATCGCCGCGATTTTTTCATTCCCTACCCAGACGCCTGTCAGACCGGCCACGCGTGTCGCGCCGACGCCGAAATCTGAAAGAACGTCGATGAGCACCGCTTCGAGATCGCGCACGTATCGATGAACGTCGCAACGGTCGGGCCTCAAGTCGATGATCGGATAGCCGACGATTTGTCCGGGCCCGTGGTAGGTAATGTCGCCCCCGCGACCCGTTTCGTGAACCGAAACGCCAAGAGCCGCAAGTTTTTCGGGAGTGGCCAGAATGTGGGAACGACCGCCGTCACCTCTCACGCCGAGGGTGATGACGTGCGGATGCTCAACGAGAAGAAGGAGATCACCGACTCGCCCTTCGCGCCTGTCTTCGACGAGCGCGCGCTGCAACTCGAGGGCGTCGCCATACGGGACACGTCCGAGGCGGCGGACGGAAAAAGGGGACGGGAGTCTTTTTGTGCTCGTCATCAAAAAGACTCCCGTCCCCTTTTTCCCTTACGCCTGGCCCGGATCCCAGTTCTCGAGCGACTGCTTGATGTGCGACATGAACTCGTCCGCAACAGCGCCATCGATGATCCGATGATCGTAGCCGATCGACAGATACGCCATCGGTCGAATCGCGATCGCATCGTCGACGACAATCGCGCGCTTTTCGACGTTACCGATACCGAGGATCGCCACCTGCGGCTGATTGATGATCGGCATGCCAAAGAGCGCACCAAAGACGCCCGGATTGGTGATAGTGAAGGTGCCGCCCGACACTTCTTCCGGTTTGAGCTGTTTGTTTCGGGCGCGGTTCGCGAGATCCGCCACGGCCCGACTCAGCCCCAGCAGGTTCTTCTCATCCGCCTGCTTTATCACAGGCACGATGAGTCCCCAATCGAGCGCCACCGCGATGCCGACGTTGATCTCCTTGTGATAGGCAATGGACTCGCCGTCAATGGACGCATTGATGACGGGTACCGCACGCAAAGCGTCGACCGCCGCTTTCAAAATGAATGACAAATAGGTGAGTTTCGCCCCAGCTCGTTCGTACTCGGCTTTCTTCCCCTCACGAATCTGCGCGACACGGCTGAAATTCACTTCGAATACCGAGTGCACATGCGCCGATGTCCGCTTACTGAGCACCATGTGCTCGGAAATCCGCTTCCGCATCACCGACATGGGTACGGTGGTGCCAGGCACCGGACGTCCGGGCGCGGACGCCGGGCGCGCCGGCGACGGCGACGGCGACGGCGACGCGACGGCAGTGCTCGGTGCTGCCGCGCGACTCTCAGAGGGCCGTGTCGCGGATGCCCCCTGACCGCCCTTGGAGATGAAGCCGAGGATGTCGTCTTTCGTCACACGGCCTGAAATGCCCGTGCCAGTCAGTTGTGTGATGTCGACGTTGTGCTCTTTCGCAATCTTTCGCACAAGCGGCGACGAGCGCTGCCGGATCACTTCCTCGAGACTGCCGTTCGTCGACTTCGACGCGCTTGGTTGTGCCGGATCCGCTGGTGCCTGACTCGTCGGGCGCGGGGACGTGGGCGCCGTCGCCGCAGATGCTTCTGGCGCAACCGGCTCGGCTGCGGGTGGTGCGGGCGGTGCCGGCGGTGCCGATGCTTTTGCGGGCGACCCTGAAGACGATGGCTCGATAGCCCCGGAAGCCCCAGCAGAAATCACCGCGACGATGCTGTTGACCGGCACGGTGTCGCCTTCCTTCGCGCGGATTTCCGTAATAACACCAGCCACCGGCGACGGAATTTCCGCATCGACCTTGTCGGTGGAGATCTCGAACAGCGGCTCGTCGCGACCGACCGAGTCGCCCACTTTCTTGATCCAGCGAACGATCGTCCCCTCGGCGATCGACTCACCCATCTGCGGCATGACGACATCTGTAGCCATATCGAGTACCTGCCCTACGCCCAACCGTGCCCTGTGCCCTGTGCCCTGTGCCCTGTGCCCTATGCCCTTTGCCCTTTGCCCTTTGCCCTATGCCCTATGCCCTATGCCCTATGCCCTATGCCCCGTGCCCTGTGCCCTTGCTGTGTGCCCCCTTCTCCCCTGGGTGATCGCTAAGAGTGTATGGCGGCCCCATGAGTGGCGTGCGCCGCTTCGCCCACCGCCTCGGACATCGTCGGGTGCGCGTGGATCGTGCGTATCAGCTCCTCGACGGTTGATTCGAGCCGAAGCGCCAGGGTTGCCTCAGCCACAAGTTCCGTCGCTCGCGGCCCAATCATATGCACCCCGAGCACTTCATCGTACTTTTTCTCGGCGACGATCTTGACGAACCCTTCCGTCTCGCCCGCCATTTTTGCCCGGCCGAGGACTCCGAACGGAAACGTTCCGATTCGTACATCCAGCCCTTGTTCGCGCGCCGCGCGCTCCGTCAAACCAACGCTTCCGATCTCCGGGTCGCAATACGTGCAGCCCGGAACATGCCGATAGTTCAGGGGAGGCGGGTTCAGACCGGCAATCCGTTCGGCTGTGATGATGCCCTCAGCGGACGACACATGCGCAAGCTGAGGATGGCCCGGCGCTCCCAGGGTGATGACGTCGCCAATCGCCGAAATGCCCGGCACGTTGGTTCGGTAGTGTTCGTCGACCTTGATGTAGCCCTTTTCCATTTGCAACCCAACGCGCTCGGCATCGAGGCCGGTCGTGACCGGTCCACGTCCGACGGCCACCAGCAGATGGCTGGCCTGGATCGTCCTGGTCGTGCCGTCAGAAAACTGCGCGGTCACCTCAACGCCATCATCCGTCGCACGCGCACCCGTGAGTTTCGTCCCCGTGTACGAGGTAATGCCCTGCTTACGGAAAGACTTCTCGAGTTCCGCAGACACCGCCTCATCCTCGATCGGGACGAGACGCGGGAGCAGCTCGATGATCGTCACCTCGCTTCCGAAGCGACGGAAGATCGACGCGAACTCGACGCCGACCGCTCCACTCCCCAGGATCACAATCGCCCGAGGCACGTCGGGCAGATGAATGGCCTCGTCGCTCGTGATGATCCGTTTGTGATCAATGGTGATGCCGGGAAGGGGCCGCGGCGCCGAGCCGGTGGCGACGATGATGTCCTTCGTGGCGCGCAGCGTCTGCTTCTCGCCTTCAAACACCTCGACGACGCCATTGCCCGAGAGCCGTGCCGTCCCTTTGATCCAGTCGATCTTGTTCTTCTTGAACAGGAATTCGACGCCCTTGGTGAGACCGGTGACGATCTTGTCCTTGCGCGCATGGACCTGCGTCATGTTGATCGACACCTGTGCCTGCCCTCCCGAGCCGGCCGAAGGAGGCTCGTCAGAGCTCGTCGAGGAGCCAATGGTCACTCCCCATTCCTTCGCGCCCTGAATGATCTTCAGCGCGTGCGCGTGCTCGAGCAGCGCCTTCGTCGGAATGCACCCCCACAGCAGACACGTGCCACCCAGGGCTTTCTGCTTTTCGACGACCGCCACTTTCAACCCGAGCTGAGCGGCCCGGATGGCTGCGACATAGCCGCCCGTTCCCGCGCCAATCACGATCACGTCGTATTCGTTCATCGGGGACCTAAACAATGGGGTCGGTAGACCCCATTTTTCCAGTTTCAGGCTATTTCTTCAGCGACGACAAGGGGACGAAGGCCGTCTGCGTGCGCTCAGGGCCCGGTGCGCTCTGCGCCGGATCAGCCGGTTCGAGACGCGCGACACGAGCGTTCAGCTGCCCGTGTTCGTACCTGAGTTCCCAATAGGACTGCGAGAGGCGTTCGACGCGTTTCGCAAGCCGCCGGGCCCATAAACACGCAACCAAGGCCACACCGATGGCCGTGCCGGTCACCAACCACAGGAGGGTCAACAAAAAATGTACCTTATCGAACGGCTTGCAACAGTGTCAACCGCCTGCCACAATACCGGGCATCCCCATTCCCCAGCGCGATGAGTCCCAAACCCAAGACCGTTCTCATCGTCGACGATGATGAGGGGATGCGGGATACGCTGACCGCGATTCTCAAGCGCGATTATCGCGTGTTGAAAGTCGCGAGCGGCGAGGCCGCACTCCCCATTCTCAACAAGGAAGACGTCGATCTGATCCTGCTCGATGTCCGCCTCCCTGGCATCAGCGGCTTTGAAGTGCTCCGAATCGTCAAGGAAAACTACTCGCTCGTCGAAGTCCTGATGATTTCGGCGATCAACGAGATCGAAACCGCCGTGCAGGCGATGAAGCACGGGGCGTATCACTACGTTACCAAGGATTTTGACTACGATCAGCTGCGATCGCTCGTGCGCAACGCCAGCGAGCGCCAGGACTTGAATCGCCAGGTGTTGATGCTGTCGGCGCAGGTCGCCGATCAGACCGAGCGCGAGTTCATCGTGGGCCCGAGCAAGGTGACGCGCGACATCGTCGATCTCGTCAACAAGATCGCCAAGCTGTCGGCGACCGTCCTCATTCTGGGTGAGAGCGGCACCGGTAAGGAGCTGCTGGCGCGCCTGATCCATCGCGAATCGGGCGATCCCGAGTCGCCCTTCATCGCCGTCAATCTGGCCGCTATCCCGCGGGAACTGGCGGAGAGCACGTTGTTCGGCCATGAACGTGGCGCATTCACCGGCGCTCATCGTCAACAACTGGGAAAGTTCGAGCTGGCGTCGGGTGGCACACTGTTTCTCGATGAAATTGGCGATCTCCGCCTCGATCTCCAGGCCAAGCTGCTGCGCGCGATCCAGGAAGGAGAGATCGAGCGTGTTGGCGGCAGCAAACCGATTCGAACGGAATTCAGGCTGATCGCAGCAACCAATATCGACCTGGAGAAGGCGGTCAAGGAGGGACGGTTCCGCGAGGACCTCTTCTATCGGATCAATGTGATCCCGATCAAGCTTCCGCCGTTGCGGGAGCGCGCCGCCGACATTCCACAGCTGGCCGAGTTCTTTCTGAAGCGCTATACGACCCGCTTTCGAAAGCCGACGCTCGGGATTACCGAAACAACGATGGCCATGCTGCAGAAGTACTGGTGGCCGGGCAACATCCGCGAGCTCGAGAACCTGATCGAGCGCCTCGTGGCGGTCAGCGACAAGGAGTACATCGCCGAGGAAGACCTGCCGCTTGAATTTCACTTTGCCCAACTCGAACCCGAAGGGCGCCGAAGCGATAGTTTGTTCGAGGATGCCACCAACACCTTCGAGCGGAACTACATTCTTCGAGCGCTCGAAAAGTGCGGTTGGAGCGTCACCGCGACTTCAGAGTACCTCGGAATACCTTTAAGTACTTTGAAGTATAAGATGGACAAGCTTGATGTCCGCCAGTTGGCCCGCCGCCTGCGAGGCGCTTGACCTTCAACTCAGGCCCGATCGCCCGTCGCGCGACTTTTAACATCGGCGCGCCGTCACGAGCGCGATTTCTCACCCCGCCGCCACCTTCAAGTCTGCGATCGCGCGCACAGAGACAGAAAGCTGACCGCAGTGGCCAACTCTTTGTCCTTCTCTTCGCAATGTGTTGAACCGTTGGAAATTATTGGAGCGTTGATTCGTCATGCGCTCCAAGGCACAGGCAGTCGATTGCCCGCGCGAGTGCAGACAATCGCGGCGCGAAACGCGGACGCGATCGCACGACGACGATTTTTCTGAGTAAAAACCGCGCGTGGTGTGTGCGCACGCGCGATGGAATACCAGTTGCTACCTACCTAAATCGACGGTGTTCGCGCGTTCTTAAACAAGAAGCGCTCCCGTTTCCTTTCAATCCGCCGTCCGTTGCGCGCTTTTCGCTAGTCAGCTTTCGCAGTTTTTTTCCGGAGAGTCGAATGCGATCCTCGGTGTTCAACCTGCGCGTGCCGCTGCCCTCGCGAGATGAGGTGTTCCTGATGAACACGCTCACCGATGCGCAGATCGTGGTGTCGACGGATGTCGCCGCGCTGCTGGACCGGGTCGGCGAGTCGGAAACACCCGAGATGTTCGCCGGCGAAGAGCGGGAAGTGGTGGACCTGCTCCACGAAAACGGTTTTCTCGTGACGGACCGCGAAACCGAGCAGCGGAAACTCTCCGACTACTTCCACGCCGTCAAGAGCGGCACGCACGAGTTGAACGTCACCATTCTGACCACGCTGCAGTGCAATTTTGCGTGTGACTATTGTTTCCAGGGCGATCACGGCGACTACAACAAGTTCGCTGAGAAGATGTCGATGGGGACGGCGGTCAAGGTTGGCGACTGGATCGAGCGGGAGATCGAACGGGTCAACCCCGAGCAGTTCCGCCTGATGTTTTTCGGCGGCGAGCCGCTCCTGAACCTTCCGGTCATGTACTACCTGGCGGAGCGCCTCTGGCCGATCACCCAGGTGCGCGGCATTCCGATGATGGTCAACGTCATCACCAACGGGCTGCTTCTCACTGAAGAAGTCGTTGACCGGCTCAATGCCGTTGGGCTCAATGGCATCAAAGTCACCCTCGACGGCGATCGAGACACGCACAATCGCATGCGTCCGCTTCGAGGCGGGCAGGGGACCTTCGACCGCATCATCGAGAACATTCAGCGTGTCGCTGACCGCTGCCGGATCACGATTGGCGGCAATTTCGACGAGAGTTCCGTCGACAGCTACCCGGCGCTCCTCGATTTCCTGAGCGATCAGGACTTTGCCAGCAAGCTCGTCAAAGTGAAGTTCAAGCCGATCGTCCGAAATCCGGAGCCGGAGCCGGCGAAACCGAAGGGCTTTCTGCCGCTGATTCCGGTCGGTGCGAACGGGCAACCGGTCAAGCCGCTGGGTGGCACGTGCATGACGGGCGCAGGCGCAGGTGGCGCGTCATCGTGCGAATCGTGTCACTTCCTCGATGAGAAGACCGCGCAGCTCCGTGAAGCGACGCGTCAGCACGGGTTCAACACCGGTGACGGCGTCCACATCGGTCCGTGCCACGTGCACATGGACAACGCGCGGACGATCGGTCCTGACGGCGCGCTCTATCCATGCCCCGGGTTCACGGGCGAAAAAGCTCAATCGATCGGGCACATCGACGACCGACGCGATCCGCTACGCGAGCTCGCGCGCGAGCGGTTCGACCGCCTCAGTCCCTGGAAAGAGTGCGGGGACTGCGCCTTCATTCCCGTGTGTGCGGGGGGATGCGTAGTGGCATCGCACACGACGCTTGGAGACATGAATAAGCCGACGTGTCACAAGTCGACGCTTGAATCGGCGCTTATCACGCTGGCGCATGACGCAGCCAGTGCCGCATAGGAGAGTACAATGACGGTTAAGATTCTCAAGAAGGCCACAGTCAACACCAAGCCAGTCGCGTATTGCGAGGTTCTGGTTGACGATCCGCCACCGATGGCCAAGAAGAACTAGCGAATTGATGCAGCAGGAACGCTCCATCGGACGACAATCCCCCTTCGTACCGGTAGTCGTTATCGGAGTGTTCCTGCCGTTCGGCGTGATCTCTTGTTCAACTGCGCCTCAGTCTGTCTCGCCACAACGGGAGTCTGTGCTCAGGATAGGTGTCGATCAATTGGCATCATCGAGCGCAAGCACTGGATTCAGACAATTCATCGAGAACTTTTCCGTCGAACAGCTTCTGAAGATCGACGAAACAGGCCGGCCGCAACCAGGCATCGGGCAATCATGGACCGTATCTGAGGATCGCCTCACGACCACTCTGCAACTCCGTCCGAACGTGCGGTTCCATGACGACACACCGACCTCGGCTGCAGACGTCGTCGAAATTCTTCAGCGGACCCTCCCCTCATCGATGGGGGCTGCTTTCAACAATATCCTGAGTATTACGCCTCAAGGAACAGACAGAATCCAGTTCAGGCTCCGGAAGGGATCTGCAATCTTGCTCGAGGCGCTCGAAGCACAAATTAGGAAACCGGCTACACCGTTCAACATAGGCACCGGCCCGTATCGACCCGTTGAATCAGAGGATGGCGTTGACTTGCTGGCCAACAACAATTACTACCTCGGCGAGCCCAACATTCACCGTTTGACGATCAATCAGTATCCAACCGTTAGAAACGCCTGGGCGGAGCTGCTCCGGAACCACGTCGATATGGTGTACGAAGTCGGCACTGCTCTCGACTCACTCCAAGCATCCACCACTATCAACGTATATTCGTACCGTCGACACTATCAGTACCTCGTCCTACTCAATGCGCGTACTCCAGCTCTTAGCGCACCGGCAATACGGCGAGCGTTGAATGAGGCCATCAATCGAGATGAAATTGTCCGGAGTGTCCAGAATGGTCATGGCGCATCATCAGCGGGTCCGATGTGGCCTTTGCATTGGGCACTCAAGGATCACCTTCCGAATCCGCTTCCATACGATCCCAAAACAGCCTCGGCGATCCTGACTGCCAAAGGGCATGCTCCCGTCACCTTCGAGTGTCTTGTGCCATCGAATGCCGAGCGCCTCCCTCTCGTGTTGCAGCAGCAGCTCGAAGCCGTTGGCGTTCAAATGAAGCTGACGGAACTGTCGCAGCAGAAACTTAGCGAGCGTTTAACGGCAGGCCAGTACGAAGCGATTCTCGTCGACACGACAACTGGTCCAAGCATTTTTCGGTCCTATGTCAGATGGCATTCAGATGGACCGTACAACCGCAACACGTACAGGAGCGTCGCGGTTGATGCGGCCCTTGACCGAATCGACAACTCGCAGAGTGACGATGAATACCGCCAAGGCGTCCTCGACTTTCAGAAAGCGATTGTCGACGACCCGCCGGCGATCTTTCTGACGTGGATTGATCGAGCTCGCGCCGTCAGCAATCGCTTCGAGGTCCGTGGCGCCGAACCGGGCTTCGACATGCTTGGAACGATTCGCATGTGGCGGCCAGCCGCAGGAGGAGGATTCTCGAGCACGAACTGAGAATCAATCTTGGTGGCCATCAAGATTCGACACATCGCGACCAGGTTCGCGTTGATTCTTGCCGGTGCGGCAGCGGTCCCGCTCGCCGCCTATGGCATCGTGTCGTTTCTCTCGCTGCAACGGAGCACTCGTGAGTCGGTCACGCTCGGAAACTCCAACGTCGCCAGACGCGCCGCCGAAGAAATCCGTCGCTACATCTCGACTCACGCCGACATTCTTAAAGAACTTGCAACCACGGTGCAGGGCAATGGCCTAACCGCCCAGCAGCAGTCCCACATCCTTAAGAAATTCATCATCGATTTGACTGAGTTCAAGGAAGTCACCCTGTTCGACGAGTCGGGTGCGGTCCGAGCCACGAGCCGCATCAGCAAGCCGCTGGTCGCCGTCCCGGAGAAGGCCGCCGTCGAATTCGATAACGTCCGGATGTCGTCCATTCGTCTCGACGTTGATGGCCTGCCGACAGCGCTATTCGCGATTCACCTCAAACACCTCAACGAGCCGGACGGCTGGCTCGTTGGCGAATTCAGCCTCGAAGAAATGTGGCGGATGGTGGACCAGGTCCGTCTTGGCGATCACGGCTACGCGCTCGTCGTCGGACCCGATGGACGGCTCATCGCACACGGCGATCCCGATGAGAAGGCGCTGGTGGCGCAGGCGCGCGACATGCGTGGCCACCATCCACTCGTGAAAACCGCCGCTGAGGAAGCGGCGGCGGGGAACAATCCGTCCACCGCTGCCGAACCGGTGAATCGCTCGGAATACGTTGATGAGAACGGAACAGAACAATTGGCGGTGGCTACGAAGCTTCAGCCGTTGAACTGGACGGTCATCGTCGAGCAGCCGACGAGCGAAGCGTACGCCGGCGCCAGGCGCTTGCGAACGCAGCTGATCGTCGCCATCTCAGTCGCGCTCCTTGTCATGATTTTCGTCGGCTGGCTGTTCGGCCGCAGATTCATCGCGCCCATCTTCAAGCTCCAGACCGCAACGCAGTCGATCGCGGGCGGCGACCTGGAGACCCGCGTCCAAATCGGATCAGATGACGAATTCGGCAAACTCGGCGACGCCTTCAACACGATGGCCAATCGGCTCGTCGAGTTGCAGGAAAACGTCAAACGCCAGGAACGGCAGGCGATGTTCGGTCGCGTCGTGGCGGGACTGTTCCACGACCTGATGCATCCCATCCAGAATATCGGCAACAACGCGCGGCTGATGATCCGGCCGGAGCTCGACGCCGAATCGCAGCGATCGGCGCATCAGATCATCGAGCGCGAACTCGGTATCCTCAAGCGCTTCATGGACGATGTCCTGAATATCGCGAAGCCGAAACCGATTCAGCGCTTCGCCATGGACGTCAATCAATCGGTCTTCGAGATCGTCGATTCGATGCGCGGTCAGGGCGAAAGCTCCGGTGTCGTCGTCGAGGCGAAATGCGCCGACGAACCGCTCGTCATCGAAGGCGACCGGTTCACACTGGGCCGCGTCTACCGGAATCTCATCACGAACGCGCTGCAGGCGACTCCGGCCGGCGGGCGCGTCGTCGTCTCGACGAAACGGGTCGGCGATCTCGCCGAAATCACCGTCGCCGACACCGGATCCGGGATTCCGCCGGAGCGACTCAAGGCGATTTTCGACGACTTCGTCACGACCAAGAGTCGGGGACTTGGGCTTGGCCTCGCGATTTCCAAGCAGACGGTCGAACAGCACGGCGGCACGATCAGCGTCGAGAGCGAGGTTGGCCGTGGGACGGCGTTTACCTTGCGATTCCCGGCACGCGACGACCTGGTGACGCAGGCCGCCGCCAGCTGATACGAAATTCGTGGAGTGGCAGGAAACGAGAGGAATGACGATGGTTCGGATGCTTGTAAAAACTGAAATGTTCGTCGTCGAAGACCGGACGTATCCGATTCGGTACTTCGAAATCGAGACACCGAGCGGTCATCAGCGCTTCAGCGCGGAGATCCTGCTTGGCCCCAACGACCGGATTATCCTGGATGATGATTCGGTCGTGCACCTCGAGGCGCGGGCGGTGCGGCTCGTCCCGGCGACGCTCTATAGCCGGATGCTTGCGCGCGTGACGGCGGCGTGAGGAAAAGGGGACGGGAGTCTTTTCCCAGCGCAGCTGTGGAAAAGACTCCCGTCCCCTTTTCCTGCTACTTCTTCGGAAGCACCGCGTCCTTCAGCTGCTTGGCGATCCGCGCCTTCACGACGGTCTTGGCGGGAATCTTGATCGCCTCGCCTGTCGCGGGGTTCCGGCCCATGCGGGCCTTCCGCTTCTGCACCACCAGCTTCACCATCCCGGGCAGCACGAATTCGCCCGAGCGCTTCAGCTCTTTTTCAGCGAGCGCCGTGAGCTCATCGAAGTACTCGCGGGCCTGGGTCCGCTTCACTTCGAACCGTTCGGCGAAGTGTGAAAAGAGCTCGGATTTGCCCATTCTGCGGGCGTCTGCCATCGGTATCTCCCATCGCTCAACGCGCGTAACGTTCACCAGCGATCGCTGAGCGCGCGCAGCGGGTTCGCGGTTTTTCGAGGAAAAACGCCGTATCCTAGCGCCCCTTGCTGCCAGTGTCAAACACGCGGCACCGTGCAAAACGGTGTTTTCAGGCCTGAATGCTACAATTTTGACCATGTCAAGCTCGACGCTCGAAACCTTTCCCAATCCGCGGCCCGAGCGTGATTACGAGATCACTATTAACTGTCCGGAGTTCACCTCCGTTTGTCCCAAAACCGGCCTCCCGGATTTCGGCGAGATACGTATCAGCTATGTTCCTGATTCGCGGTGTGTTGAGCTCAAATCATTGAAGTACTACATGATCGAGTTCCGCAACCGGGGCATCTTTTACGAGCACGTCACCAACGAGATTCTGGACGATCTCGTCGCCCTCCTCCAACCACGCCGCATGACCGTCGTCGGCGACTTCTCAGTGCGTGGGGGGATAAAAACGATGGTGACGGCAACCTACGCGAAGCCCTGACCACAGAGGACACAAAGGCCCAGGTGCCCCGGTCTAGGTTGTGTCCTCGCTGTCCTTCGTGGGGAATGTGATTCGTGCCGGATCATTTCCACGTACCGATCGAACGCGAAATTGATCTCCACACCTTCGCGGCGCGCGACGTGGTGTCCGTTGTCGAGGAGTACGTCAGCGCGGCGGCTGAGGCGGGCATTACCGAGGTTCGCTTGATTCACGGGCGCGGCCGAGGTGTGCAACGCGGTCTGGTCCAGGCCGCGCTCGAACAACATCCGCTCGTCGAAGCATTCTGGGACGATCACGATTCGCATCTGGGCGCCACGATCGCACGCCTTCAGCCACACCGCTCAACGTGCTGACACCAGCGCGATCCAATGCCCTTACGCTGTGCCCTGTTGCCCTGTTGCCCTGTGCCCTGTGCCCTGCGCCCTGCGCCCTGCGCCCTGTGTGCGCCAAGTCCCTTCGACGCCCTCTAATGCACCTCTAACCGTCCGCGTGCCCGGCGGCGAAGGTGTTCTGGTGGTGTATGGGTCGACGGTGCGTCGTCGTCGACAAAATACGCCCGGCAGGCGGCGTCGAGCAATTCGCGCGTGATCATCGGTTCCTCGCCGCGGTAGCGGCACATCGCCGTCACCTGATCGAGCAGATCGCGCGGGTGGCAGGCGCGCAGCGGGCGCCTGTTCGGGCCATAGTGCCGCCGCTGCAGATACGCCACCATCACCTGGTGGAACCGCAGCTGACGACGACGGCAGTTCATCTCGAAAATCTTCGTGAACTGCTCGAGGGTCGGATCTTCGATCGGGATCTTGTACGGAATACGGCGAAGGAACGCTTCGTCCGCAAGCGATGCCGGATCCAGGTTCGTCGCAAAGACGGTCAACACGTCGAACGGCAGCTGAATCTTCTTGCCGGTGTGCAGCGTGAGATAGTCGAAGCGGCTTTCGAGCGGCACAATCCAGCGGTTCAGCAGATCTTCGGGCCGCATGCGCTGACGGCCGAAGTCGTCCACGAGGAACACGCCACCGTTCGCCTTGAGCTGCAACGGCGCTTCGTGAAACTTGGAAATGGGGTTGAACGTCAGGTCGAGCATGTCGAGCGTGAGCTCACCGCCGACCATGACGACAGGACGGCGAATGCGAACCCACCGCTTGTCGCGCGGAGCCACCCGCACGACGCTCGAGGTGTCTTCCGGCACATCATTGGTTTCCAGCACTTCGTGCGCGACGGGGTCGAAGACGGTGATCGTCTGGCCGTCGACGTCGATCGCGTACGGCACGTACATGTCGCTGCCAAGGGTCCGGCCAAGGCCTTCCGCAATGACTGTCTTCCCGTTGCCAGGAGGTCCGTAGAGGAAGATCGCTTTTCCGGCGTTCGCGGCAGGACCCAGTTGTTCGAGGATCTCTGGCGCGATGATGAGATGCGAGAACCCCTGGCGAAGGCGCTCACGATCCACATACCCGCGCGCCTGCGAGATGGCACGCATCTCCTTGACGTAGGTTTCGAGCGGCACGGGCGCCGGCCCGATGTACTGGTTCGCATCGAGAAACGTCCGGCCGCGGTCGCGACCAAGATCAGTCAGGGCGTACCGATAGGCGGCGGATCCCTGACCTGACGTTCCACGCACTTCAATCAACCGTTCGGCGCGCATGCTCTCGACGAGCGGCTCGAGCAGCGCGTACGGCAGGCACATCCTGTCTGCCACGGTGACACCCGTCGCCTCGCCCGTATACAGCGTCTTGATGAACAGGCGCATGATCTGGTCGGTTGCCAGACCCGTATCGGCCAGTGTCAACGGCCCGCGCGGAGCGGGGGCCTTCTGCAATGCTTCAACGGATGGAGTGAGGGGAGTATCCATGTTCAGTTCGCAATCGGACCGATGACCTCGATGAATTTGATCACCGCCGGGCCAATGGTGACGACCCAGATCGGAGGAAAAATACAGAACACCAGCGGGAACACCATCTTCACACCGGTCTTCGCGGCCGCCTCTTCCGCACGCTGGCGGCGCTTCGTGCGCACCGTATCGGAATGGACGCGCAGCGATTGCGCCACGCTGGTTCCGAACTTATCGGTTTGGACGAGCATCGCCACGAGTGACGACACGTCCTCGACGCCGGTGCGGTCCGCAAGGTTGTGAAGCGCTTCCGACCGCGCTTTTCCCGCGCGGAGCTCGAGATTGATCAATCGCAGCTCGCTGCAGAGATCCGGATGCGCAAACGCAAGCTCGTCACCGACGCGAAGGATCGCCTGATCGAGACCAAGCCCCGCTTCCACGCTCACGACCAGCAAGTCCAGCGCATCCGGCAATCCGCAGCGGATACGATGCTGACGCCGCTTCGCGATCCGCGCGAGGATCATGCCCGGGAGCACGTACCCGAGCAGGCAGGCCACGAGCGCCATCGGCAAGCTGGGATGGACGAAGATCGGCGTCGAAAACAGCATGAACGCGCCAATCGCAACCGCGACTCGAAGACCGGAGAAGATGATGAGCGCTTCCGAGCCCCGGTAGCCGGCCACCACCAGGCGCTGTTGAAGCTTGCCCATTTCGCTGGCCGACTTCGGCGCGATGTTGCCAATGCGCTTCAGCGCGCTGACGACGCTCTTCGCGTAGCCGGCGTCCTCGACGGGCGCCTGCACGGGCGCACCGGTGATTTCTCCCAGTCGACGGCCGATCGTGGTGGCCGCCGAGGTCGGCGCCAACGCCATGGCCGCGGCCGCGACGAGGAGCGATCCAAACGCAAACGCGAGAAGCGGCAGCAGCAACGTCACATCACACCTCGATCTTGATGACCTGTCGAATCCACACGAAGCCGATGAACTCCATGATCATCGCGACGATCAGCATCATCTGGCCGAGTTTCGTATGAAACAGCGGCTGCATATGGTCAGGGTTCAGGAAGGTCAGGGCCACCGCGAGCGCTGCCGGCAGCGCCAGGAGCACGAAGGCCGTGAACCGCCCGTGTGCCGTGTGCACGCGCACCTGACGGAGAATCTTGAAGCGTTCACGAACGACATGCGCCAGGTTCTCGAGAATCTCCGACAGGTTGCCGCCGGTGTCGCGCTGAATCATGACGGCCGTCACGAAGAAGCGAACGTCCAGGATCGGGATGCGCTCGGAGAGCTGCTGCAGCACATCGCGCAGCGGCAGACCGAAGTTCTGCTGATCGAACGTCTTCTTGAATTCAGGGCCGACGGGCGGCTTCAGCTCGTCGCCCACCATGCCGAGTGACGTCTGGAACGCATGGCCCGCGCGCAGCGCGCGCGCGAGGAGGTCCAGCGCCTCCGGAAACTGTTCCTCGAATCGCTTCAATCGGATCGAGCGACGATTCAACAGGTAGACGAACGGCAACGCACCGGCCGCTCCAGCCGCCACGGGCGCGAGGTAGGTCTGCGGCACATAGAGGAACGTCACGAGGCCTGCCAGCGTCGCGAGCAGCAGCGAAGTGAAAATGATCGTGCTGGACGTCGTCTTCACGCCCGACTGTTCGATGAGTCGTGACAGCTTCGGCGCGGCACCGATCTGCAGGAGAAGATTGTCGAACCGTCCCTGCGCCGTGCGCACGATGAGCGACGTGTCGTCTGACGGGGCTTCATAGGGCGTCGATACGTCGCGCAGGCGCTCGTCGAGCCGACGCTGCGCCATCATGTCGGGCACGCGCATATAGGCGACATACCCGCCGACGACCGCGCCCGCACCGATCAGGAAGCCGAGAATTGCCAGAATCATCAGCGGATCTCCGTCACGCCTTCGAACATGTCCGCCGGAAGATGAATGCCAGCCGTCTTGAGCCGCTCGCAGCACTTCGGCCGAACGCCCGTCGCGCGAAATCGTCCAATGACCTTGCCGTCCTGCGTGACGCCCATCTTCTCGAACGTGAAGATTTCCTGCATGGTGATGATGTCGCCTTCCATGCCGGTAATCTCCGCGATGCTCGTCACCTTTCTCGAGCCATCGCTCAGCCGCGTCTGCTGCACCACGAGCTGGATTGCCGACGCAATCTGCTGACGCATGGCGCGCTCGGGCAGATTGGTGGCGCCCATCGCGATCATCGTCTCGATTCGTGAGAGGGCGTCTCGGGGGCTGTTCGCGTGCACCGTCGTCAACGAGCCGTCGTGACCGGTGTTCATCGCCTGCAGCATGTCGAGCGCTTCTTCACCGCGGACCTCACCGACCACAATGCGATCGGGGCGCATACGCAAGGCGTTGATGACGAGCTGCCGTTGACGAACGGCGCCCTTGCCTTCGACGTTCGGCGGTCGCGTTTCGAGTCGCGCCACGTGCTCCTGATGCAATTGAAGTTCGGCTGCGTCCTCGATCGTGACGATGCGTTCGTGCTCGTTGATGAAGCTCGAAAGCACGTTGAGCAGCGTCGTTTTGCCGGCGCCGGTGCCTCCGCTGATGAGCGCGTTCATCTTCGTGCGCACGCAGTGCGACAGGAAATCGAGCATCGGCCGTGTCAGCGCCCGAAGCGTGACCAGGTCGTCCGCCTTGAGCCGCTCGGCCGGAAAACGGCGGATGGAAAGAAGCGGACCGTCGACAGCGAGTGGCGAGATGATCGCGTTGACACGCGAGCCGTCGGTCAACCGCGCGTCGACCATCGGCGAGCTGTCGTCGATGCGCCGTCCCACGCCGCTGACAATGCGATCGATGACGCGAAGGAGGTGGCCGTCGTCCTGGAACGTGGCGCTGACGCGCTCGAGCTGGCCGTTGCGTTCCACGAACACGTTCTTATAGGTGTTCACCAGGATGTCACTGATCGTCGGATCCCTGAGCAGCGGCTCGAGAGGCCCGAGGCCAAAGACCTCATCGACCAGCTCGCCGAACAGAACGTCGCGCTCGCTCAGGCTGAGCGGCGCCCCCTCTTCCGCCAGCAGCTCGCCGACGAGCATGCGGATTTCGCTCTCAGCACGGGCGCGGTCGGCATTCGCAAGCGCCTCGAGGTTCAGGCGATTGAGCAGCTTGCGATGAACGTTGGCTTTCAGCTCCACGTACGCCGCACGCGGCTGCGGCGGCCTTGCGCCAGCCGGCGCTGACGGGGCGGTTCGGGGAGCAGGAGCCGTCGGAGTTGAAATCGGCATGGATGTTTACCAGAGCGACGCGATTTTCTCGAGCCCGAGCAGGTTCCGCTTCGGCGCCTGCGGCGACGTCGGCTCCGCGTTCGGATCGAGGACGCGACGGGTGAACTGTGAGAACTGCGTCGCAATCTCAGAGCTTCCGGCCATTGCGAGCGGCACGCCCGAGTTGAGCGCTTCGGAAACGGTCTTGTAGTCGCTTGGGAACGTGTGATGAATCGGGTGCCCCAATGCCGCTTCGATTTGCTTGGGCGGAATCGGGTACGGCTCAGCTGCCCTGTTCAGCAGGAGGCGAACGCGATCCCCTGAGGCACCCAACTCCCGTACGCGTTCCAGCAGTCTCTGTGCGTTTCGCAGCGAGGGCACGTCCGGGTTCGCGACGAGAAACATGCGATCCGCGGTGTAGAGAGCCGCGACCGTGCACGAATTGATCTGGCTGCCGGCATCCACGATCAGGTAGTCGTATTGCCGCGTCAGCAGGCGGAACAGCTCTTCGATCGCGCCGCCGTCGGCGGCGCCGGGCCGGTCGAAATTATCGCCGCCCGCCAGGATCTCGAGACCGGACTTGTGCTTGATCACGAGCTCGCGCAGGAATTCCTTGTCGAGCCGGTGCAGGTTGTCGATCGCGTCGAGCACGCTGTAGCGCGGCTTGACGCCGAGAAACAGCGCCACTTCGCCGAGACCCGGCTTCAAATCGATGATCACCGCCGACCGCTTCGACCGCGCGATTTCGACGCCGCAGTTCACCGCAATCGTCGTCGTGCCGGCGCCGCCCTTGGCGCCAAAGAACACGAGCGCAGTCGCCGCGGGCCGGGCGCCCTGAACGGTTTCGCGACGCGCCGCCGTGCGGCGAATCGCCCCATGAAATGTTTCTTCCGCCGGCGGCCAGATGAAGAACTCGTTCGCGCCGGCGCGCATGGCCTGCAGGATGAGATCGGGATCGGCGTTCGTGGCGACCGCAAAAACACCCGCGCCAGGCGCGCTCGCCCGCAGCCGCTCGATGCCGGCCATCGCGGACGACGCATCGCCGCGAATGTCGACGATGATCACGTCGGGCGACATGCCCTCCTTGAGGGTTCCCGTCCGCCCGCCAGCATCCTCCATGACGCTGACCGGAACGGCGCCCGAACGGAGCAGCCGTCCGATTTGCTTCCGAAAATGATCGTCGTCGGTGACGATGAGTCCAACCAGTTGAGCCATGTCGGTCCGTCCTGAGGGAGTCCGAAGGACCCGCCCTACTTCTTTTTGGTTTCCGTCTTCTTCGTGTCTGTTTTCTTGGCTTCAGGTTTCTCCGCCGTCACCTTGGACTTCGACGTCGACGTCGACGAGCTCTTGCTCGCAGCGGTCTTGCTCGTCGACTGGGACGCCGCCTGCCGCGCCAGGTCTTCAGCGCGGCGAGCCTGCTCGATGCGGGCCGTCTCTTCGTCTGTCAGCGGACGTGTCACGGCAGCTGACGGATCTTCGACGGCGGCATCAGCCGGCGCGGGCTCTGGTGTCGCGACGATCGCCGGCGCTGCAGTCGCGCTCGCAGCGGCGGGTGAATTCGACGTGGTGTTCGACAGCACCGGCGCGACGGCTGTCCCGCTCGTTGAAGGAACCGCTGACGGCGTGGCGCCGGTCGCATTCGCGTTCGCGTCCGTGTTCTGGAGGCGCGGACCCGAAGGCACGAGGTTCGACACGATCGCGGCGGCTTCAGCCGGCGAGAGCGGTGTGATCGGACCCTGTGAGGCCGCAACGGCCGGAGCCGCTTTCGGCTGCTGGTCGACGAACGCGGGTGCCTGCGGCGCCACGGACTTCTGCTGCGTGAGCGGCGGCAGGAACTGCTCCGGCGTCCGCGGCAGGTTTGGCGTCACACCCCGCGAGTTGTTCGGCAGAATCTCCGGAGTGATCATCACGACCAGCTCTGTCTGATCCTTTTGAACAGCCTTGCTCTTGAACAGCAGACCGAGAATCGGGATGTCTCCGAGCCCGGGAATCTTCTGCATCGTATTCGCGACTTTGTTGTTCAGAAGTCCGGCAATCGCGAACGTCTGCTTGTCCTGCAGCTCGAGCTCGGTTTCGGTCCGGCGCGTCTGCAGCGCGGGAATGCGGAAACCGTTCAACACCACCGCGTTGCCGAAGTCGAGCGTGCTGACCTCGGGACGCACTTTCAGATGGATGCGATCGCCGTTGACGATCGGCGTGAAGTTCAGGCGGATGCCGAATTCCTTGAACATCACGCTGATCGCCATCGTGTTCCCTGAGCCCTGCGCGATCGGGACCGGAAATTCGCCGCCGGCGAGGAAGCTCGCTTCTTTTCCGCTCTCGGCGACGAGGTTGGGCTCAGCCAGCGTCTGGAACTGACCGCGACTCTGGAGCGCCTTGATCACGGTGCCGATCTGATTCTTCTGATCGAACAGGAACAGGTTGAGGAAGTCGCTGAACACCAGCTTCTCCTGCGTCGGATCGGAATTGTCGAAGTTCGGCAGCGCCGGACCAAACTGCTCGGTGGTCGTCCGCGCGACGTAGTTCTTATAGCCGTTGGGCCCTGTGAAGAGCGATGCGCCGATTTCACTGAGCGCGCTCCGGCTCACTTCCGCGAATCGCACGCGAAGCAGGACCTGGTTGCTCGGCGCTCCGGCCTGCAACTGAAGCAAGGTGACTACCTCTTCGCGCTTGTCCACGAAGCCGGCGGCAACGTTCACCGCCCGTTCGATCGCCTCCTTGCTCGACACGCTGCCGGAGAGCACGATGTTCTTTCCGTTGCCCTGGACCTCGATGCTCTCGTTGGGGAACAGCTGTTTCATCTGCTCCGCGAGGCGCGTGAGATCGCGCTGAACGGTGACTTCGAATCGGCGCAGTGCGCCGCCGCGATCCCAGACGAACATGGAAATCGTGCCGGGTTCCTTGCCGTTCAACAGCAGTTGATTGGGAGACGTCACGAGGGCGTCGGCCACATCCGCGCTCGTCAGCGAGACGCGCGCGATGGGGCTGCCCACATCGATGACGGTCGAACGGCCGACGAGCAGTCGGACTGCACTGGCCTCGGGATCGGTCGCCGCCATGGCGGACGCAGGAAGCGCGGCGCTCTGCGCCCACGCCAGTGTCGTGCCGCCAATGGCAATAATCAGAATCAGTCCCGGAAACAACCGGGCTCTCAGGCGTCGCGTGGCTGAATGGTCCCGCATGGTCTACTCCTGGCCGCGCACGACTTCATGCGCACGCTTATCCCCACGAATGATTTCAACGGTTGGTGGTTCCTGCACGGGTGCTGGCGCGGCGGCCGGCGGCAGCGCGCGCGTTTGTACCGCTCGAACGGGCGGCGGCGTCCCGAGGAGGCTCGCCGTCTTCACACCCGGTGTCACCGGCCGCGCCTTGTCGAGTGGATTGCGCAGCGCCAGTTGAATCTTGCCCTGCGCCGCGGCGAGCGTGAGTCGCTCGGCTTCGTTTGGATCCACGAGCACGGTGACGACGTTGACCGACATCGGCTTGTCGTTCTCGACGTCGCGCTCGATCTTGGTGCCAGCCGCAAGAACCTGCACGTCCTCAAGGATGACCTTCGACGTCGTGTCCGTGTGTTGCTGCGTCGGGCTCACCGTGACGAGGATGTCGACCCGCGTGCCAGGCAGCACGTAACCGGCGACGCCGATGACCTCGTCCACGTGGACCGACACGGCTCGCAGCCCTGGCGGAATGGCCGGCGGCAATCCGGCGCCCGCGTCCTTCCCGGCCAGCTTCATCGGCAGGAAGGGCTCGTTCTGGATGATGGGCAGGATGAGCCCGCGACCCACGACTTCGTTCGGATCGGAAATGACGTTCTCCGGAACGAACTTGGCGGGCCAATCGATGACGCGGACGTCGTCAGCCTTGATCTCGGCGCCAATGTCCATGTTGTTCGCCGCGACGACGACGCGTTTGGTGTCCATCGGGACGGCTACACGCGCCGGCGCCTTCTGGACATAGTTGTACGTGGCAAACGACAGCGCGCCGCCAACCGTCAACGCAAGAACCAGCACCAGAAACACACGC
>JADMIO011644070.1_pt1 | contig 40605 bp, 29 predicted proteins | sample 8958161 | NCBI WGS metagenome assembly JADMIO01 (sample SAMN16585339, study PRJNA669376) | soil metagenome | isolation source: Crop rotation soil | place: USA: Cullars Rotation, Alabama | collected 2011
GCTGCGCCGCTTTTTGCGGTCCTTGTCACGGTCGGAGTTCATGGTGCTGCTGTTATTAAACATACCGCCGCCATACCCCCCACCATACCCGCCGCCATAATACCCGCCGCCGCCACCGGGGTTATATCCGCTCTCGGTGCGGATTTGCGCCTGGGCAGGATCCGCCGTGCCAAACAGCAGGCACAGCGCCAGCAGGCCCGTCAGCATCAGCTGGAAGGAGCAAAAACGCGCGATGAATCGCGATCGGGCAATGGGCGAACCGTGATCTCGCATTAAATCCCTGCGTAACCTCAAAACCCCTGGCCCAGCGGCGGAGCGGCGGGGTTGTCCATGATCGAGAAGCCGGGGCTGAACTTCTCGGACTCGTCCAGGTAGTGGCAGCCGCGGCTGGTATGGTTCTGCATCGCCGCGTAAAGGACCGCCAAAGCCGCCTGCATTCCGTTGCGCAGGCCGATCAAACCGTCATCCAGCGTCGCACGGGCGTAGAAAATCTCCACTTCATCCTGCAGCTCGCGCAAGAGCTGCCGGGCGCGCTGCAGGCGTTTGCGGGTGCGTACCAGGCCCACATAGTTCCACATGGTGTACTTCACCGTCATCCAGTCTTGCAAGATAAGTGCCGGATCGCTTTCTTCCACCTGATAAACCCACGGGTCGATCCGCGGGAAGGGGGGATAAGCGCGCGATTTAAGCGCTTCGACGATAGCCAGCGCCGCGCGGTGACCAAAAACAAGGCCTTCGAGTAGCGAAGTCGAAGCCAACCGGTTCGCGCCGTGCAACCCGGTGCAGGCCACCTCGCCGATCGCCCACAGCCGCTCGATCGTGCTGCGGCCGTCCAAGTCGGTTGCCACGCCGCCGCAGGAGTAATGCGCCGCGGGCACCACCGGAATCGGCTCCCGCGTGATATCCACGCCGTATTTCAGGCATTCGGTGTAAATAAAAGGAAAGCGCGAACGGATCCAGGCGCCATCCTTGTGCGTCAGGTCCAGCAGCACGAACGGCTCCCCGCCGGCCAGCAACTCCTGATGGATCGCACGGGCAACGATGTCGCGCGGGGCCAGCGAGCCCAGCGGGTGATACCGCTGCATGAACTCCTCGCCGTTGCGCAATGTCAGGCGCGCCCCCTCGCCGCGCATGCTTTCCGAAAGCAGGAAACGCCGGGCGAGCGGATGATAAAACGCCGTCGGATGAAACTGGACGTATTCCATGTTTAGCAGCCGCGCACCGGCGCGATAGGCCATCGCGATGCCGTCGCCCCGCGTGCCGCGCGGGTTGGTCGTGTGCAGGTAAAGGTCCCCCAGGCCGCCGGTGGCAAGCACCGTTTCGCGCGCAAGCACCGTCTCCACTTTGCCGTCCTGGCGCAGCAGCACGTGTGCGCCGACGCAGGTGTTCGGGGCATAAACGTCTAGCGGCTCGCGCGAGTGGTGCGAGAGCGTCAGCAAATCGATCGCCGTGCACGGGCTGAGGATCGTGATGTTCGGCTCGGCCTGCACGGCGGCCATCAACGCTGTATTGACCGCCAGCCCGGTGGTGTCGTTCTGATGTAGAATCCGCGGGACGGAGTGAGCGGCCTCCTCCGTGATGTCGAACTCCCCGTCTGCACCGCGCGTAAACGGAACCTGGAGCTGGTCGATTAGGATTTCGCGCACCAGGCGCGGACCCTCCTCGGCCAGCAATCGCGCCGCGGCGGGGAACGTCAGCCCGGCGCCGGCCGTGATTATATCTTGCGTGAGCAACTCGGGGCTGTCGCCGGGGCCGGTGTAGATGATCCCCCCTTGCGCCCAGCGCGTATTCTTTTGTTCGGGATCGGTCCCCCGGTGCAGCATCACGACGCGATGCCCCGCCTGCGCCACCTTGAGCGCGGCGATTCCGCCGGCAATCCCCGTGCCGAGGATCAGGACATCGGTTTCAATCATGCGCACGCCCGCCTTTCCCTGCGAACATTTGAACGGTCAAAGCAGAAGGGGTCAATCAAAACCGGGGCGGAAGGCTTCAAAACCGCATGATTAAATCGGCAAAAGAAATAGCCCCGAGCGCCTTGAGGGTCGCTCGGGGCTCTGTGTTTTTTGGTGGCTTGTGAACAGGTCAACCGGCAGCGGATTCCACTTCGTTGACGAGGTGCATCAGGTCGAGCGTGAGCTGCTCCAGGCCGCTGTCGTCGCCGCGCGCGATGCGTTCCTGGATCGATTGCTTGAGGCGGCCGATTTCGGCGGCGTGCTGATGGCGCGGCGCCCCGCGCAGGATCGTGTCGGCGCGGCGCATGAGGTCTTCGGCTTCTTCGCGCACGTTGGACTGGATCTTCTGGCGCAGCAGCATCGTAACGCGTTCGCGCGACTCACGGACCATCCGTACTTTTTCGGCTTCGGTCAGGCGCGAGCCGGTCGAGGCAATCGTGATCGTCTTTTCGACGCCGGTGGCTAGATCTTCGCCGCGGACTTCGAGAATCCGGTCCGGGTTGAGCCGGAACGTGACCTCGATGCGCGGGACCCCACGTGGCGCCGGCGTCACCCCTTCGATGCGCAGCAGATCGAGGAATGTGTTTTCCGAAGCGATGGTTTCCTCCCCCTCGTAGATCGGGAACGAAATTGCTTCCTGGAAATCGCGGGTGGTTGTGAAGATGTCCTTCCCCTCAGTCGGGTAGGTCGAATTGCGCTCGATGATCGGCTGGAACTGATCGCTCTGCAAGCCGACGCCGAGGCTGAACGGGGTCATGTGGATGATGACCGGCTTCTCCTTGCCGTAGCGCGCGGCCAGCGAATCCTCAAGGTCACCTTCGAGCGGGGCAAGCACCATCGTCTGCACGGCGGCGCCCAGGGCCACGACTTCATCGGGGGAAACGTCGCGCGCGGGCTGGATGTCGAGCGCATCGCGCACGATGTTCTGAACCAGCGGAACACGGGTCGAACCGCCGACGAGCAGCACGGTGTGAATCTCCTTGGGGGTCAGGCCGGCGTCCTTGATCGCATTGTGGATTGGATCGACGGTACGCTGTGCGATGGGCCGAATCATATCTTCGAACTGAGCGCGCGTGATCGTGCAATCCAGAGTCAGCGGGCCCTGATCGCCCATCGTGACGGCCTCGATCAAAACCTGGGTCTCCTTGATTTCGGAAAGCTCGATCTTGGTTTCCTCGGAGGCGTCGCGCAAGCGCATCATCGCGACGGGATCGTTGTTAAGGTCAATGTTGTGCTGCTTCTGGAAGACCTTGACGAGGTGATCGATAATCGCGGCGTCGAAATCGTCGCCGCCGAGCTTGGTATCGCCGTGGATTGCAAGCACGCGGAACACCCCGGACATCACCTCGATGATCGAAACGTCGAAGGTGCCGCCGCCCAGGTCGTAAACGAGGATCGTCTGGTCCTTTTTCTTGTCCAGGCCGTAGGCCATCGCTGCGGCGGTGGGCTCGTCGATGATCCGGCGCACGTTGAAGCCCGCGATCTCGCCGGCGTCCTTGGTCGCCTGGCGCTGCGCGTCGGTGAAATAGGCAGGGACGGTGATGACGGCCTGATCGACCTCTTCGCCGAAGAAGTCCTCGGTATCCTGCTTAAGCTTCTGCAGGATCATCGCGGAAATTTCCTGCGGGGTATATTCCTTGCCCTCGATGCGCGTGCGGTAATTCGTGCCCATGTGGCGTTTGATCGAGAAGACCGTGCGGCCGACGTTCATCACCGCAGCGCGGCGTGCCTTTTTGCCCACAAGGATTTCACCGCTCTTGGTGAAACCGACGACGGAGGGGGTGAGCCGGTCGCCCAGACTATTGGGGACGACAACGGGTCCGTTGCGGTCCATAACAGCGACGACCGAGTTGGTCGTGCCAAGGTCAATTCCGACGATGCGTCCCATGGGCGGGCACTCTTTTCCAATCAGCTTACGGCCTGAATCATTGATTGCAGGCGACAACAACTTTTGCGTCGCGGATCAGACGATCCTTGTAGACGACACCCTTGGCCACTTCCTTCATCACCGTATCATGGGGATGAACACTGGAAGGACGATACTCAATTACCTCGTGAATATCGAGATTAACGCGCTGCCCGATCGAGTTAATAAATCGCACGTCGTTCGACTCGAGGATCTTCACCATTCGAAAATAAAGCGACTCGACACTCTTGAGCCAGTTATCCATCTCCGGCGAGGGAGGATTTTCCCGCGCCAGATCGAGCATGTGCGCGAAGTTATCCATGAACGGAAGGATACTGCGCACAAACCGGATGAAATCGCCATCCCCGGATTTGGATTGGGCCAGCACATGCGCCTTCTCCGCCAGCCGCACCTGCTCCTGCAGCAGGGCCGAGACCTGGGTCAGCAAATCGTTCGTCGCGGCGCGGCCCATCAGATCGTTGATCGTGCCGGTCTCCGGGCGGGTTTCGGCGATCTCGGGGGCAGCGGTAAAAACCGATACGGTGCGCTCGTCCACGACGAACTCTTCCGGATACCAATAGTTTTTGACTCTGGCCAACAGCCCGTTCATGCGCAACCCGTTTAATTTTCCGATCCGGCTAACCCAGACCCATTTTGGCTCGACCCGTGGGGGAAGAGCTGCCACTCAGAGAAAACCCTGAATTCCTAACCTGTGACAAAAGAAAGTTTAATAGATTCATGATTTGCCATGCAAGCGCAAACCCAGCGGGGAGGGGGATGCCGGCACAAAATTTGGGAAAGCCCATGCAGCTGGAGAGGCGTGCAAAGGAGTATTTCATGACAGGAAAAAATAAGAGCTAGAGGACGTATAGGACCTATTTATGGGCATCCGAAAAGGATCAAGTCTTTTCGGCTTACATCGCGCCATAACCGGTAATCACGACATAAACCGTGCGTAGCAGAATCTTGAAATCCAGCATCAGCGACCAGTTGTCGATGTATTCGAGGTCGAGCTTCATCCAGGTTTCGAACGACAGCCGGTTGCGCCCCTTGACCTGCCAAAGGCAGGTGATGCCCGGTTTCATGCTCAGGCGGCGGCGTTGCCAGCGGTCGTAACCCGCGACTTCGGCCGGGAGCGGAGGCCGCGGACCGACGAGGCTCATTTCCCCTTTGAGCACGTTCCAGAACTGCGGGAGTTCATCGAGCGAGAATTTGCGCAGCCAGCGGCCCAATGGCGTGATCCGCGGGTCGTGCTTGATCTTGAAGACGGGCCCGTCAATTTCGTTTTTCGCAGCGAGGCCCGCCTTGAGCGCTTCGGCGTCGATGCGCATCGTGCGGAACTTCCAGCAGGTGAAAATCCGCCCGTTGAGGCCGCAGCGCTGTTGGTGAAACAACACAGGCTCGCCGGGACGCGAGGTCAGGCGGATGCCAAGCGCGATGGCGAGCATCGGCAGGGCGAACAGGACCAGCAAACCCAGCGCCGCGACGCGATCGAACGCGTATTTGAACAGCAGCGCTGGTCCGATGTCGCGCGTCGGCCAGTGGCTGAGCACGGGGATTTCGTCGAAGTAGTCGATTACGGGGCGGGAGATTGCTCCGTGACGGAAGTTAAGCGGAAGGTGCGTACGCACACCCATTTCCTCACAAATTTCCATCAGCGGCCGCAACCGCGCGAGCGGGGCGGCATCCGGGACGAATACGACTTCATCGACGGGCGTGCCCCACAGTAGTGCCGGAGCGCGCTCCAGATCAGCGACGAGGCGGCAGAAGACGGCATCGCCGCCGCCGGTTTCGATCTTGAGCCGGCGCGGGGCGGCATCGAAATGGGTGCCTTGCAGTTCGGGCAGGTCGGTGATCACGCCTTCGATCTTCAAGCCCCAGATCGGATGGCCGGCGAGGGTGCGGACGAAATCGCCGAGGGGGTCACCGGAGCCAACGAGGATCACGCTACGGTAATTAAAGCCGCGGCGCCGGACATGCATCAGGAAACGGCGCACGGCCCAGGTTTTAAAGACAAACAGTGCGACGCTGACGAACGGGAGGATCAGAATCATTGCGCGCGAAGGATCCTGGCGCAGCGGTTTGATCACCACCACCACCGCGATCAGCACCAGCATCGCTAGACCGCAGGCCAACACCACCTTGCGCCCGATCGCGAAGATCCGCGTGCGCAGCCGCTGGCTCCCATACAGCCCCTGGGAGGCCATCGAGACGCAAACCAGCACCGGCCAGACCACAACGAGCCACAGGTACTGCTCCAGCCGCGCGGGAAGAATCAGGTCGGGAACGACATAACGCATCAGCACCTGGCGCACGGCGTGGGCGAGGAAGAAGGCGACGACGCCGAGCACAAGATCGAGCGCAAGATCGACCTGACGCAGGATGTATTGGTTCTCGCGCAGCATGACAGTTTTCCTGGCGGCGGCGGTTTCCGGCTGGAGGAGCTTAGCAAAAGCGGGGCGGGGAGGTCAGCAATTTGAGTCGTGAAGACAAAGAAGCAGAGGTGGGATTACGTCTCGAGATCACGCCGAAGCCTGAACCTTTCAGTATTTGAAATCAAAAGCCTGAATGGCAAAAGTCCAAGCGTTATGTATTGAATTTGAATTCAATAAGCCTTAAACGACGCGTATGAGCATCTTTTTGGATTGGGCCGGCAAGGTCTTCTCACCCCACCGGTGCCCCGTAAACGAATTGCATTGTTTATACATTAAAATATTGCTTGCTACGCGACAGGGGCCGTGCGAATTTCAAGTTACGGCTGTACCACTATTGGCTTTTTGATCTGAATGACGACCTGCTGTTAGGTGTTCCGGGTCTTGTTTGGGTTGATGTCATAAATGCCATCACTCAATGGGGACGGGGGAACCATGCGGCAGCTGTGCCTTTGGAAATATACGCTTATTCTACTAGGGTGCGCCTTGACGGGCTTGCCGGCGGCTCAGGCTGAATCCGTTCAGGCCCCCGCGGAGCAGCACTTGGCTTTGATCGAGCTGCAGACCGAAGCCGAGATCGAGGCCCAGGCTGAGCTGACCAAAGCCTGGGCCGCCGCACCGCCGCAAAAGCTGCCGCCGCTCCCCTTGCCCGACAAAGACGGCGAACCCATCCATATTATTTTTTGTTTCGTGGACCACTGGGAACCCGGCTACGAGTCGCCGCACAATCTGGACTTGGCGCGGATGTGGCGGGACGATTACGGGGCAATGGCCGCACGGCACCGCGACGCGGACGGACGCAAACCTCAGCATAGTTGGTTTTGTGCGTATCTGGATTTTCCGCAACTGCATATCATCTCTGAGGCATGCTACGCCGGTTTGGGCGAGATGGAAATTCACATCCACCACGGCACCGCGGACGACACGATCCGCGATAACACCCAGGAAATTTCAACGGCACTGGACCTTTACTTGCAAACGCTCAATAGGGTCGGAGCCTGCCGCACCACGGCAACGCAGCCGGTCTCGACGTTCGCTTATATCCACGGGCTCTGGGCGCTGGACAATTCGCGCTTGATCAGCGATAAGCGTCAGTGGTGCGGGGTGAATCGCGAAATCGATCTGCTGATCGCCAAGAAATGCTATGCGGATTTCACGTTCCCGGCATGGGGGACGATGACGCCCAACGTGATGCTCGATAAAATCTTTTATTCGCGCGATTCGCTCGACCCAAAATCGTATGACAACCCCGCGCTGGTGCGCGAGGCCACGGCGGGCAGCGCCCCGCCCGACGAGCACGAATTCATGATTTTCGAAGGGCCGAACGACAACACTAACATCGACCAAGTCGCGGCGCCGTCGCTGTGGCGGATGAACCGCTGGGTGCAACATAATGTGCACGTGCCCGGGCGCGACAACTGGATTTTCGTCAAAGTCTATACACACAGCGCGCAGAGCATCAACGCGGGCGGGTTTACCAATTTAGTCGGCGCCACGATGGACCAGTTTTATACCGACATTGAGCGAGTTTATAATGATGGGGTGAACTACCAGCTGCATTACGCAACGGCGCGCGAGCTCTACAACATGGCCCGTGCGGCGCAGGATGGACAATCGGGCAGCCCGAACCTGTATCGCGACTACCTGATCCCACCCCCCGCCAACTGCAAGATTTCATGCAACAAGCAATATCAACTGCTCTCCTATGACCGCGAAAAGAAACAATGCCTGATCGAGCTGGAAGAGGACACGACGGAAACGCTGCACCTGGCGATGCATGATTGCGAAGCGGGCGAAGACGTGCTTGAAAGTTCGACCATGGAAAAAAGCGGATTTTGCGCAACGAACGCCGCGATCAAGCAGGATGGGCAAGTAGACCTCGAGGTGGTCGATTCGTCCCCCTCGCGGTATTACTTGGTAGGCCCCCACCTCAATCCGACGGCGGTGGATGAGAAGTGGATGTATTAAGGCGAACCCACAAGGCACCACTTGCTTCAATTGATCCGGGCCCATCGCACTTTTTGTGTCCAATCCGGACAAGCAATTAAGGGTCCAAACTTCAGCACACCCCACCGAATCGAAACGAACGCCGCCGCGCCCAAACCCGCAACGCTCAAAAACTTTGGATCGAAAATGAAACGTCATTGAAACTTTTTCGGGCGACTTGCGTCTTGACTAAGGAGAATGGCGCAGCTATTCAGCCGCCGAATCGGCTTAAAAAGCGCTCACATAGGATTTTACAAATTCCTGACATCTTTTTACGCCCGTTTCACCATTTCGTTCGCCTATCGCGCTAGGCTCTGCGTATGCCGCCGACCGATTTACAAACGGAGAACGCTGGCGATGCGATTCAGAACGATCGCTTAAACAAAGGAAGCCACTCTATGAACACGCTACCGCTGCCATCCTTTTCACGTGCCCGCCGCTTCTTCGCCGACCACTTCGCGCGCGGCCCGGTCGCGGCATTTGTATTCACCACGGCAACCGGGACCCTCCTCCTCGCCGCCGTCGGCTTCTCGCGAGTCGAAGCCCAGCCCGCGCCGGATTCTCAAATCTCCGCGTCCACCGAAACGCAAGTCCAATCTCCGGATAGCAATAAACCCACCGCCAGCGCCCCGCCCGCCATTGGCAATGGACAGTACATCGACGTGATGACCTCAAAAACTTCCCTCAAGCTTTCGGGAATCGTCATCAACCCAAACGGAAAGCCTGCAGCGGGAGCAACGGTTTCAATTATCCATTCCTATCCAAGTAGTATGGGGGGTGTATCGGAGTACGAAACAGCGGCGGACGCCGACGGATTCTTCATTATTTCCAATGTGAGGCCTTTTTATTCGCCGTCACGCACCTGTCTTTGGGCTGAGAATGAAAATGGCTATGGTTACGTAGCGATCAATCCAGCCCTCACCAGCTACGTACTGCAACTCAAGCCCTGGGGCCGAATCGAAGGCCAGGTCGATATGAACGTACTTTATACCCCCGGGAAATTATTTCTGATCTATGAGGGATTGATGGGAGAATTGAATGCACATCCCTTGTTGGTGCCAGCGACAATTATGAGCGGCCAGCATGTTTCCGTCGATCCGGAGGGAAAGTTCGTCGTTGAGCACGCTTATCATGGTCTGGCAAAAGTAGAAGTCGGCTATGTTGACGTGAAGCCCGGTGAAACTGCCCGCATTGACATCACAACCGGAGGCCGTACGATCAAAGGCCGGATCAAGGTCCCTGCCGCCGAAGCCGGGCATAAAATCGAGATGAATAATGGAATGGCGGTCATGAAGCAACTCAGTAAGGGGCCGGAAATGCCGGAATTTGGAAATTCGCTACAAGGTTTTGCCGAACGTTATCGTTGGAAGAATGCTCAATTGCGCGATCCTGTCCGCCGTGCAGAAATGCTCACCTTCAGAGAGTATCGACCCGCTGTGGATGCCGAAGGAAACTTCCAGATTGAGCATGTGCCACCCGGCACCTACATGCTTCAGACTGTCTACAATATTAAAACCACCGATCAAGGGGCTTCGCCGAGTCAAATCGGTCGCTTTAGTATCGAAGGCAGCTTCGTCGTTCCTCCTGATCCCAACAACACCGAAGTTCCCCTGGACCTCGGCTTGGTGGAAACAAAATCGACTTATTCTGCTGAACCGCAGCCGCCAGCGTGACGACCGGGATAACGCCCGAACCCACCCCCTTTAAGCATTCATTCTTTTTCCAAGACCATGACGAACTTCAGATAGCACTGCGGGCTGATCTCGGAGGTGTTCTGGATATCGTAAATTGTCAGTTTCATCCCGCCGGCATAGGCGCGCACGCGGTTGGTCAGATGCTCCACGTCGTAAAAACGCCCGTGGCGGTTGCGATACCCGCGCGCGCAGTGGATCGTCGCGTCGGGTTCGAACTGCGGCATTGGCGAGGGGTAAACCATCGGGTCTACCTGAATCGAATATTCTGTGTGCAAATACAGCGGCAGAATGCAGACGCGGCCGCCGGGGCGCAAGACGCGGCGGCATTCAGCGATGAAGCGTGTATCCGCATCGCCTTCAAAGTGTTCGAATGAGCAATGCAACGCCATTTTGGAGGCGAAGCCATCTGGGATCGGCATCGCCGCGGCATCGCCGCCGATGCTGTCGCCGTGCATGCCGGGCTCGAACATCAGATCCTGGCGGTAGCTTTGACATTTCGAAAGGCCGGTGTAGATCTCCGGGGCAGGGGAATGATCGTTGTCGATGTCGATAAAGACATCGTCGGGCTTGAGATCGAGCAAGTCCCAGGCGACATAATGCTCGAGCGACTTTTCGACGTAGTTGTGGCGACCGGGGCCGGCATAGTAGTTGGCGAATTGATTGTAATCAGCCCAGACGAGGTAACGGCGGTATTCGTTCAGGTTGAGCGTCAGGTCGGTGACAGGATACCCGCTTGCAATGAGTTCGGTGCGGACCTGCGCGCAGGTTTCGGGCGTCATGCGCACGTCACCCTTGCGCTTGGGAAAACGCAGTTGCTTGAAAAATCGTTCGTAACGCAGCTTGTGATAATAGGGTCGAAGCCGGTTTTTGATCAGGCGGGTCATTCCCATGTACGTCGAGAGCCTCTTCAACCTCCCCCAAGTTTAAATATTATATTGAAGGCGCCGCGTCAACCGCCCCATAGTGTTGCCGGGAGTGGGCAGGGCGATCGCCGGCGCGTCTTGCACGCGCGGGAGGAAAGTCCGAGCACCACAGGGCGGGATGCTTGCTAACGGCAAGGCGGGGCGACCCGACGGAAAGTGCAACAGAAAACACACCGCCGATGGCCCGCCGCAAGGTGGGATCAGGCAAGGTTGAAAAGGTGCGGTAAGAGCGCACCAGTCACGTGGCGACACGCTGGCTTGGAAAACCCCATCCGGTGCAAGGCCAAATAGGGAGGAATGTGGCGGCTCGCCACGCTATACCTCCGGGTAGGCCGCTTGAGCCACGGGGTGACCCGGGGCCTGGAGGAATGATCGCCGCGGGACCGCGCCGGCCGAAGGGAAACCGGAAGCGGGACGGCCCCCGTACAGAACTCGGCTTACATGCCCACTCCCCTATTGTTTTTGAATTTTCAGGTTTTTTAAATTTCAGCAGGCCTTTATAGGTCCCGTAGGACCTATAGGATTGTTTAGACACGAATCGCGGGCAGGGGCGTCCGCGTTACTTTGGGAGATGGTGTATGATGACGGCTTTTAAGATTTTGGTGGTGCTGGCGGTGCTGGCATGGGTGGGATGCGACCGGATGCCCACGATGGACCCCAAGGGGTTGGAACCGGGGAGTGCACTGGTTTTTCTGGATAATCCGGCGTTGAAAATTCTGGGACCGATGGAAGGGCCGTGGTCGTTCAACGAGGCGGTCTCTCCGACCAACGTCAAGCTGTTGAAGGATGGTGTGGCGCAGGAGTTTGTGATTCTGGGCCTGCACCCGGACGAATATCCGGACCCCGACGCTACCGCGAAAGGGGCGACAGATATGGAGCCTGAGGAGCTGCGTCGGCTGGAGGAAATTCGCGACTACAAGCGCCGGGCACTGACGGAACTGCTTAAGAACGAACCGTTGTGGGTGGTGCGCGTTTCGGACGACAAGACGCCACTGGCGCATTTGTTTATCGCACAAGATGCGGCGGCGAAAAATCAGCCGGGGCAAAAGGGGTGGCTGGTGAGCGCGAAGGCACTGCGCGAGGGAATCGCGAGCATGGTGCTGGACGGCGGCGATTACGACATGCGCGAGACAATGCTGGATTGCCAGTTCGCGGCGATCGCCGAGTCGCTGCACGTGGAGAAGGGGCGCGCGGACTCGCTTAATATCTGGAGCCGGTTTGATTTAAGATTACCACCGGCGGAATGGGATGCGCGGATTGACGCGATGGAGCAAAAGCTGGGGTTGAAGACGAAAAAATAGAAAATCCGAAATCCGAATATCGAAATCCGAAACAAATGGGAAATTGCGAAATTCAAAACAAACCCTACAATTTCGCTCCTTCTCTCCTTATATCCTTCCCCGTTTTTCTATTTTCTTCTTTGGTCATTCGAATTTGTTTCGAATTTCGATATTCGTATTTCGAATTTTATTTAAGCCGCGCTCATTAACTCAATCAACCGCTCAATCATCGGCTTGGCTTCCCATTGGCGAGTGGCGAGAGGTTTGTTCTCTCTCGCAAACTGAACGGCCAGCGTTAACGGAATAAGCCGTGGGGGTTCTTCCAGCAGCTCGCCTGTCAGCAACGCCAGACTCCGCGACAGCCTGACAGAAACCGGCACGCGTTCGATCGTGTGTGCGTAGGGAGAAGCACACCAGGCCGCCGGCGAGGTCACCAGGTATTCGCGGCACATCGAGGGGCGATACGGGTGGATCGAGCAGGACTCCTCCTCAAGAAACGGGCATGCCATGTTCAGCAGGAAGTAATTTCGGGCCAGTTCCATTCCCGCGGCGTCAGTCTCGGGCGTGGTGGCGAAGCGGTTGGTGAGGCCGGCCTGCTTGAGCACGCTTTCAGCGGCGCTGAAGCGTAGCGCCAGGATACTGTTGCGCGGGGAGCGGGCGCCGGCGACAAGATCGGCAATCATCAGCGCTTCAGGCGGCGAGAGCGGCACAACCTGGCGGCAACAGGCTCCGCACCCTTTGCAGCAGCTGATCTCGCGCCCGAGTTTTTCCGAGTAATCCACGCCCATGCGGACGAGCTGTTCGCCGACGCCCATCGCGTTGAAGGCGAGTTCGCCAAGGCCCATCGTTGCGCCGACGGGGATCGCGAGCTGCCCGTTGAGCCGCCCATGCGGCGTAAGAATCGAGTATTTGATCAGATGCGCGGCGTTGGGGTCAGGAGGTGCGGGCGTGTCGGGTGGGGCGGCGGTTTCAGAGGACGGGGGCGGTAGGTCCGATGGAACCGATGAGTCCGACAGGTCTGCGGGGGGGACGGGGTCGGTCATGGTTGAGGTCGTTTTGGGGTGTTTGCCCCCTTCTCGCGGATTATGTGCTGAGCGGGATGCCCAGCGGCGAGCCGAACTGGTCCATCACCAGGAAGGCATGCGATTCCGGGTCGGTGCCGAGGATCAGCGGATCGAGCGTCCCGGGGAAGAACAGCACCAACGGCTCGTCGGTGTCGCCCGCGGACCCCATCAGCGGCTTGAGGCCAAACTGCTGGCGGAAGATGAAACGACCTCCCTTCTGAAAGCGAATCAGAAACGCCGGATCACCTTGCGGGCTGAGCGCAATCTGGGCGCTGTCGGGCTGTTGGGCGGGCTCGCGGGGAACCTTGATCGCATCACCGGCCGTAAAACTGCCGTCGGCTTTCTGCGTCCAGGGCTGAAGGGTCAAAACGCGGTCCGGCGCCGCGCCGGGTCCGTAGACCAGCACCGCGCCGTGCACGTCGCCGGCGTCGGTGACGATCAATCCGCCGGCGATCGCCTCGCCGTCCCACTGCGCGAGCGTCTTGGCGGGAAGCACGGGTTGATTGTCAGCGCCCCACTCCACGCCCACAAGGCCGACGGTGCCGGGCAAATTCTCGGAGGTTTGCGGCGTGACCGCTTTGGCCTGGGCCGGGGTCTGGATCTTGGCCAGCGCATAGGTGCGGGCGCGGCCGTCCTTGAGGAAGGCCGCATGGACCCAGCTCGGTTGCGCGCCGGTAAGCATTGCGTTGGCTCCCGCCTCGGGCTCGCCGCGCTGGCTAAGGTGGACGGTCTGGAACCGCGAGGTCATGCCATCGGGCGTCCCCTGCCAGAGGAAGAAGCGGCCCTCTACGCCGGTGGCCGTGTCGATGTGGTTCAGCGGCGGCACCAGCAACTTGGGAACGGGCGAGAGCATCAGCTCGGTGAGTGCGATTTTTGGATCGGGTTTGACGGTAATCAGCCCGATGCGCAGCGTATCGCGCTCGAACCACGCGGTCCACTGATCCGACGTGAAACCACCCGAGGGGGGAACCGAAAGCGAGGGCTTTGCCGAGGCGCTATCGATCGGTCCGAGCGAGGCGATGCCGGTGACGGCGGGCTTGAGCGCGGTCTCGACCAATAGGCGGCAGAACGAGGGCTTCTCGCCGGCGGCGTTAACCCACACGCCGTTCCACATCGTGCCCGGCGATCCAGAGGCAGGCGCCAGCGCGAGCTGGACGGGGCGAGTCTCGGTCACGCTGAGCGCGACGGGCTCCGAGAAGGCTTTGCCCTGGCCGTTACCCCACTCCCAGATCGCAGAGAGTTCAAACTCTCCGGGTCCAGGAAAAATGATGAAATCAAACAGCGGGTATTGCGCTGTCAGCGACTGGCCGGGGGCGATTGTTTCAGGAGTTTCGCGCGAGAACAGGCTTTTCTCGCGGCGAAAGACCTTCTCCCAGCCGGTCTTAACATTAACCAGCTTGAACCCTGGAAGCGTGTAACACCGCGGCGGAGCCAGCGCCGTGACCGGATCGCGTCCCTCATTGGTGATAGTGACCCTGATGAGACAGTTTTCCTGCAGCAGCAAGGTGCTCTTTTCGACCAGAAGCTCGACTTTAAGGCTCATTAAAAGTTCTCCACATTCAAGCCGCGCAGCTGCAGAACGCTCTTGCCGCAATATTGCCCTTCGCAGAAGGCATAGCTCATCACGCAGCGATCGGTCATGTCGTGCTGCACGGCGAGGCCGTTTGGCGGTGGTGGAAGCGGCTGGTGCGTCATGTAGAAGTTATGACCCAATTCGTGCTGGCAGTTCGAGCTGAGGCTGTAGGGGAAGCCGCCGGGGACGTTGCCGTAAATCGCCTCGCCATACCAAACGAACGCGCCGCGCATGCGCGTGGCCACACCGCTGGTGAAATACGAGATCGGCCCGGTGGCGCCGGGGCGCTGCAACGGACCATGCAGGTCCCAGATGCAGCCCATCGGCATCTGCACGACGGTGAGGCCGGGGAGGAACCCCTTTTGTGTGAAGTGTCCCATGAAGCCGACCGACATGCCGTTGGAGAGCAGGCTGGCCAGCAGGCCGCGCGGGTCCGGGGCCGTGCCGATTGCGCCCATGCGTTGCGCGGGGGTGACGTTGGGCCGGGCGTTGTATTCCGCAGGCTCGCGGATGTTGAACGTGAACGGCGTGGCGGGGTCGTGGAAGAAGAGCTCATCCAGATTCCAGGGAACGCCAAGCGTGCCCTGCAAGCTCTTGGCATGGGTCAACGCGGCGGTCAGCGCGGCCTGATGGTCCGCGTCGGTGATGGTTTCGGGGACGGTGACGTTATCGTCGATGAGGAACTCACACCAGCCTTTGGCATAGTTGCGCGCGCAGCCTTCCCAGATGCCGCCGGCGATCGGCGCGCCGGTATTGGCCACACCGTTGGGGGTGGTATCCATCGTGCCGATATCGACGAAGGTGCCGGCGGCGTTCTTGACGCCGATCCCCTGCCAAATGCTGTCGGTGGTCATGCTATAAGGGGCGGCGGACCAAACCGACAAGATGCCGGGAGTAAAACCCGACTCGGGAGGGGAAGGCTTGCGCACGTAACGGCTCAGGCGTAGCGTGCGCCAGACCACCATCGTGCCGGTTTCGACCATCGGAGCGTTGTCCTCGGTGCCGTCGCTATCGAGCGTCGGCGGACCGACGTAGGCGCGGATCTTGTAGCGCTCTCCCCCGCAGCGCGACGGGGCGAAGATCACACCGGCTTCGCCCTCGTTGTTCGTGACGGCGCGCACGGCGTGCTTGTGCTTCTCGGCTTCGGGGGTGATCGTCGGCGCGACGCTGGTGGCGACGTTATAAGGCTCGTGATCCAGCGGGCGCGTGGGATGCGCGGTGTGAAAACCGGGGCGACTGGTAATCTCGAAGATCGAGCCAGCGACAGGGGCGGCGTTGGGCGAACCAGGACGACCGCGCTTCCCCCCCTTGTCGACGTGAACATTGTCCGCCTGCGGATCGCGCTTTTTCGGATCGGCGTTGGTATCGAGCTGGTAATTGGTGACATGCGTATTGACGTAGGCGCGCGGACCCGCGCCCGAGGCCGTGGCGGGCGTGGCGCCGGCAGTGGCCCCTTGCAGCGTGTCACGCAGCGGCGGGGCGTTGAACTGATTGTTACAGGCCTTGGCGGTATCGAACGCCGGAAGCGCGTCGGGCATCTGGAGCTGGAAGTAGACACTGGCGCCGGGCGCGGGAATCCACTTCTGGCCGACGAATTTTTCAACGCGCGCGACCAGCGGCAGCTTGCCCAGCGTAGGGTTCTGACGATAGTAGACGGACTCGGCAATGAAGCGATTACCGCCGAATTTGAGCTGCGCGTCGAACGTTGGTTCGATGGTGAGATTCGAATTGATCGAAGTGAAGGCATAGCTGCCGGGCAGCCGGATCTTGGCGAACTCGCCCGGCTTGGGCAGCTTGCCCTGACTCATGATCTGCTCAGGCTTCTTGATGCTGTCCGAAAGCGTGGTGTCGGCCTGGCTGTCCGTCAGCGGAGGCTTGTTGATCGTGGTACGATAATAGGGCCAGGCCACGTTGAAGCAGTTGGTCGCCTCGGCGTGCGCCACGGGGCGGTTGAAATAATCGAGCAGTTGCAGGCGCTTCATGCGCCCGAGGTTGGTCGGATCCTCGACCTTTTCCGGGATCAGCGCATCGATATCCCCCAGCCGCAGCGAAATGCGGTAACGCGGGCGGATCACGAGGGTATTAAAGCCGCCGGGGCCGCCGCCAACGTCCGGATGCGGGGCGACGAAGCCGACGTCGTTCGTGCCGGGGTTTATCGGCCCGGTGTGAGGGTTATCCTTGGAAGTCAGTTCGCCGAACATCGTGCCGAACGGAGGTTTGGCCGGCGTGGGAGGCGCCGCGGGGGCCGGTGGCGTAGCGGGTGACGGGGGGGTGCCGGGCGTGGGCGTGCCGGGTGCGGGTGGCGTGCCCGGAGGCGTCGCGGGAGGCGGGGTTCCCGGCGGCGTGCCCGGAGCTGGGGAAGGCGGTGTTGTCGGATCAGGCATGTTTCAACCACTCGTCAGGCATTCTCAAAATGTGCGAAGCCGGTCCTGATGCTTGAGCGTTCTAAACGATCGTTTGATCGTTGTTTGCGGCGGTCTCGCCGGCAGCCGGGACAACCGGCACCGGAGGACCGGGTTGCGCCGTATCGTGCAAATTGAACAAAGACTCCTGAACCGCCGCCGAGGGGAGACCGTCCTCGGGCGTCAGGCTCATGCGACGTTGGTAACGTTTGATCGCGTTGGTCACGCCCGCGCCAGTGACACCATCGACCTTGCCGCAATCGAAGGCCAGGTTGTTCAGACGCGCCTGAACGCCGGCAAGGCAGAAGGAGTCGGGGGCGAGCTCCTGGATCGGATCGAGCCGGCCGATGTGGAGCGTAAACTTGATCTGGTCGGGCCCAGGCTCCGGCTCGGGAGCGGGAGGGGTCGTCGGCGGCGTGGCCGGGTTCGTGGGTGTTACCGAAGGAGGTGTGCCGGGCGCGGGCGTGCCCGGGGCCGGCGTACCCGGCGCAGGATTGACCAACGCCGAAGGGGGCGTGCCGGGGGCCGGGGTCGGCGGCGAAGCAGGGGGCGTCGCACCGGGGGCCGGCGCGGCCGTGGGGGGCGCCGGAGGAGCCGGCAGCGTAATCAGCAGCGTGCCGAAGGTCGCCGTCTTGGGGATTTCCTGCTGGATTAGGCCGTCGCCGGCCTCGCCGATCTTGCCGCGAATGACTTTGCCGCCGATGTTCAACTCATAGGGGAACGTGCCGACGGGCTTGAGGGTTTCGTCCAGAATCTTGAGACGCAGGAAGAGCTGCGAGTTATCGACCTCGAACGGGTTGACCTGTTCGGTCTGGGCGGGCTCGGTCTTGGTCGGCGGCTTGGGGAGCTTGACGATATCACCCTGCGGAACGCTCAAGTCGCCGTGGAAAAGTTTATGCGGGTTCTTGCGCTTGGCCTGAAGTTCCGGGTTGAGCTTCCAGAGCGTCATGAAATGGCCATAGCCGTTGGTCGTGGCGATACGCGAGATGTGCATATCGCCTTTGACTTCGATCTGGTCGATGCCAGCCGGGGGCGTGACGGGGGGCGGATTATTCGGCGGCGGCGTGGGGGCCGGCGGCGGCGCGGTGATGATCGTCGGATCGACCTGCGAATCGAGCGGCGGCTGCGGCGGAGACGGTGGCGTACCCGGGGCGGGAGTCGGCGGCGTGGACGGAGGTGTACCCGGCGTCGTGGTCTGCGGGTTGGTGCTCGCAGGGGGAGGAGTTGCGGACGGAGGTGTGCCCGGAGGCGTCGCGGGAGGAGGCGTTCCCGGTGGTGTGCCGGGCACAGTCGGGTCGGGCATGCGCCGGACCTGAGGTGCTGTCGTGCTGTTCAACATCGCGATACGTCTCCGCTTGACTCGCTGCGCTCAAACTCGTTTGCCTGCCTGCGTCAGGCCTTGTGCCACTCGCCAGGCTGGCGATTCGGGAAGTTCACTTTACACGTGCCGGGCTCGATGCCGTTGATCTTCTTGCGGCCCTCGCCGTCAAGCGTGCCGCGGATCTCTTCGTTATCCGAAGTGACCAGGACGAAGCGTTCGCCAGGCACCGGCTTGCCGTTTTGATCCTTGAGCTCGAGGATGATCCACGATTTCGGTTTGAGGACTTCGGGCTTGATCGGATCCGGCGGGCGGGCCTGGCCGGTATAGCTGGTGTCCTTGCCCGGTGTTTCAGTATCCGCAACGGCGGGATCCTTGGGAGCCACGCACTGGCCTGCGTCGACCGAGAGTGGGCTATCGCCACTGTTGATGTAGACCATGCTGCCGACGATGTAAACACCGTCTGAGCCGATCGTGATTGAGCCGCCGGGGCCTTCCAGGCGTATCCCGGCACCCCCCTTGATCAAAATCTTGCCGGTTACGTCGAGCAGGTAATCCCCGCCGACGGCGTGGGCGTGATTGGCGGCGAAATCGTAGGAGACCAACTCGGTGACGTGGATCGATTGCGTCTTTTCGATCGCGATCGCCTCGTTCCCTTTGACGCTGAGCGAGTGATCCCCCTCGATGTGCGTGTTGCGGTCCCCCTTGCCGTCGTAACCGACGGTCAGGTGATCGCTCCCGCCGATGGTGACCACGCGCGAGGCCTTCGCGCGGACGTGAATATCTTTCTCGCCGTGGATGAAGATCTGCTCGCTGCCTGCTTTATCTTCAAACCGCAGTTCGTTGGCGCCCTTTTGCCCCTTGGAGCTGGCGGTGCGGATCGTGCTCTTGGTTTTCTCCGCGGGCAAGGGGTAGGGCGGCATCTCATCCTTGTTGTGGACGCGCCCGGTGATGATCGGCTGATCCGGATCACCCTCGATGAAATCGACGATAACCTCATGCGCGATGCGCGGCAGGAAAAACATGCCGTACTGGCCGCCGGCCCAGCCCATGCTGACTCGGATCCAGCATGAGGCCTTCTCGTTAAAGACCCCTTCGCGATCCCAATGGAAGTGGACCTTCACGCGGCCGTATTCGTCGGTGTAGATTTCCTCGCCGGAGGGACCGACGACAATCGCCGTCTGTGGACCCTCGACGACGGGCCGGCGCGTAACACGTTTGGGACGGAAAAGAACAAGCTGCGGGATTGCCTCAATAAAGTTGTCGTAACTCGGGGCGTTATCCTCGCGGACGGCTTCTTCCTCGAGCGTGGAGGGCTGACTTCCCGTGTGCGTGACGGAGGTGATCAGATATTCGATGTTGCAGGTCTCGCGCGGGTGCTCCTCCAACGTGAAGCGGAAGCCCGGCTGCATGTTGCGCACGATGCTTTTAACCTGGAACGTGGCGACCTGCGCCTGGAGCTCGTCCAGCCGGATCTGGGCGAGCGTTTCACCATCCGCCTTGAGCTGGTATTCTCCGGGGTAGTCGTAAATTTCCAGTTCCTTGTTGAGAGTCCCGGCCTTGAGCGCCTTCATGTCGCGCTTGGGATCCTCGAACGAGAAATCCTTGAGCATCACGCTGCCCGGGCGGACCTGGCGGCTACTGCGCAGATGCGAGATGTATTGCTCACCCTGAACCATTTGTGAAGGGGGGCGGAAGGGAATGATCGCCTTGCCCGGGATCGGCACATGGGCGGCCTTGTTATCGGCGAAGACTAGTTTGTGTGCCAGTTCGACGTGCGTAAAGAACCAGTAAATGCCCTCTTCCTCCATCAGCCGGCTGATGAAGTTAAGCTCGGTCTCGCGGTACTGGACGCAATATTCGCGCTTGACCGGCTCGCGCGTGGTGCGCCAATCGATCGTGTCGGCGGGAATGCCGGAATCGTTAAGCACCTGCTTGACGATCTCGATCGCGGTCTGATTCTGGAAGATACGCGAGGTTTGGCGCAGGCTGAGCAGCCAGATCAAGGGGACGACTTCGCACTCGTAGCGGGCGAAGACGGTCCCCTCGCCAATGTATTCAAAGCGGCTGACAATTCCGTTGACGAAGCGATCCAGGGTTTCATCGCCGTTGCGGATGCGCAGCACGGCGGGGCGGCCGACGATTTTTTCCAATTCGAGGTTGCGATCGTGACAGGCGAGATCGAGCACGAGCCGGAACAGGCGCGAAAAGCCCTCGGTCAGCTTGAAACTGACCACGCCCAGATCGTGAATCGACTGGTCGCCGGCGCGGAACGAAAAATCCGCGTCGTTGCCAAGGAGACTTTCGTTATCAGGCGACATCGTTGGTTTATCCGACCCGTTTCACGTTGGATTACAAGCTGCTGAACCGTTTCGTAACTTACCGAGCTGCCCCCCGGCGCTCGCCTCCTGTTTTCCGATTGCTGCTCGCTTATTCGCCGGCCAGCGCGGGTTCGGCCTCGGGAGCTTCGTCGGCCGCGTCCGGCTCGAAGGCCGGAGCCGCCTTGCCCTCGGAGAAGGTCAGGCGGAACGCACCCTCTTCGTCCAAGTCAAGATGCAGCCGCTCCGGGAGCGGACCGACCGTCATTCGTTCGAGGATATTGCGCGCGATCAGCGGCAACAACGTCCCGTTGAGAATATGGTCGATATTGCGCGCGCCGGTTTCGACTTCCGTGCACCGTTGCGCAATCTGCTCGACAACCGCCTCGTCGTAAGTAAAGGCCATTTTGTGGCTCGTCCTGAGCCGCTTGACGACGCCGTTCATTTTCAATCGCACGATCGAACCCATGGCGTCCATCGATATAGTATAATACGGGATAATCGTCATGCGCGCTAAAAGTGCAGGTTTGAAATATTTCGACAATCCCGGCCGAACCGCCTGTAACACGTCCTTGGAGTCGGGCGGAATCGGAGCGGAGCACATCGAGGTGATTGTGTCGGTCTCCAAATTACTAGTCAGCAGAATCACGGTGTTCTTGAAATCGATCGTCCGCCCCTCGCCGTCGCTGAGCATCCCCTTGTCGAAAACCTGGTAAAACAGGTTCAAAATGTCGGGATCGGCCTTTTCGACCTCGTCCAGCAGCACCACCGAATAGGGCCGTTGGCGCACCGCCTCGGTCAGCACCCCGCCTTCGCCGTAACCCACGTAACCCGGCGGCGAGCCGATAAGCCGGCTGACATTGTGCTTCTCCTGGAACTCGGACATGTTGATCGTGCAGATGAACCGCTCTCCACCGAATAGCAGGTCGGCGATCGTCAGTGCCGTCTCGGTCTTGCCCACGCCGGAGGGTCCGACGAGCAGGAAAACGCCCAGCGGCGTGTTCGGGTTGCCGACGCCGGCCTTGGCCGAGCGAATTACCTCGGAAAGCGCGTCGATCGCGTGATCTTGCCCGCGGATGCGCTTCTTCATCTCCTCGTCCATCGTCAGGATCGTGCGCGCTTCGTCCGTGACCATCTTGCCCACCGGGATGCCGGTCCAGTCCGCGACGACCTTGCCGATCATTTCGGTATCGACCTCGACGTGGACGAGCGGATCGCGCCCTTGAAGAGCTTTCAGCTCGGAAAGCTTGGCGGTCAGCTCCTCCTGAAGCTGATCGGCGGTCTTATCTTCTTTGAACTGGTCCTCTTCCTTCTTCCCTTTATTGCTCTCGAGCGGCTCGCCCGTGCGCAGCGCCTCGATGCGGTTGCGCAGTTCGACCACTTCGTTGGCAACTACCGATTCCTTATTCCAGCGTTCCTCAATTTCGTTTCCCTTGGCGCGGGTTTTGGAGATTTCCGCGTTCAGTTCTGCGACGTGCTCCGGGTCGATTACCTTGCCCGCAGCCTGGTCGCGCTGCAGCGCATCCAGGCTGCGCTCCAGCGTCGCCACCTTGCGGTCGCAATCGTCCAGCACGTCCGGCCGGCACCCCAATTGCACGCGCACACGCGCGGCGGCGGTGTCGATCAAGTCGACGCTCTTATCCGGCAGCTGGCGGCCGCTGATGTAGCGGTTGGAAAACTTCGCCGAGGCCACCACGGCTTCGTCCAAAATCCGCACGCCGTGCGACTTCTCGTACTTTTCGCGCAGGCCACGCATCATGATCACCGCATCGTCCTCGCTCGGCTCGTCGGCCTTGACCACCTGAAAGCGCCGCGCCAGCGCCGCATCGCGCTCAAAATACTTCTTGTATTCGCTCCACGTTGTCGCCGCGATCGTGCGTAGCTCGCCGCGCGCCAGCGCGGGCTTGAGCAGGTTCGCCGCGTCGCCCCCGCCGGCCTGTCCCCCCGCGCCGATCAGCGTATGCGCCTCGTCGATGAACAGGATGATCGGGGTAACGGAGCCTTTGATCTCGCTGATCACGTTCTTGAGGCGGTTCTCAAATTCGCCCTTCACGGAAGCGCCCGCCTGCAGCAGACCCATGTCCAGCGACAGCAGCCGCACCCCCTTGAGCACGCTCGGCACGTCCCCGGCGATGATCCGCAGCGCGAGACCTTCGACCAGCGCCGTTTTGCCCACGCCCGGCTCGCCGACGATGATCGGGTTGTTCTTGCGCCGGCGGGCAAGAATATCGACCATCTGCCGGATTTCGCGATCGCGCGCAAAGACCGGATCGACGCGCCCAGCTTTAGCCTCCGCGGTGAAGTCGATGCAGAAACGCGAGATCGCATCTTCGCCTGCCGCGCCCGGAGCGCCGCCTGCCGCGGCCGCGCCGCCGCCACTCAGACCGGGTGACCCGCCTGCGGCCTTAATCCGATCTTCATCGACGGAATCCGAAGAGGCGCCGCAGATCTTGTGGAAGTCTTTGCGCAGTTGCTCAAGGCTGATCTTTTCCAGCGCGTCGGTGACCTCGCCGATGCTACTGCGGTTCGGGTTCGCGACCAGCGCGATCATCAGCGTGCCGCCGCGCACCGCCGGGCAACCCAGATCAACCGACCCAACCAGCCATGCTTCCTGCAGCCACTCGATCAGCATCGGCGAAAAGACCGGTTTGCCCGGATTGCCGCTGCGCATCGTTTCGATCACGCGCAGTAAAGATTTTTGAAAATTGGCGGGCTCGATTTCGAAATAGCGCAGGATTTCCTGAACGTCCCCTTGCGGATCTTCAGCCAGCTTGTAAACCAGGTGCTCGATCGAGACCTCGTACTGCGTGCGCGAGACGCACAGGCCGGCAGCCCCTTCCATCGCGCGGGTGCACTGCGGATTGAGCCGGTTGAGCATAGCTTTGAGATCGACGCGAATCATTGTCCTGCCTCCAGGGGGTGCGCATTGGTTTCGGGCGGCATTGCGGCGCGGGCAACGGCCTGGGAAGCGCCGTTACGTTTTGTAGTCTTTCGATTTAAGCCGCTGCTTTGTGACTGCCAGTTTCGATTACGGCCACATTACAGCAATGGTTTATCGCATGGGCAAGATTTTTCCAACCGGACGCATAAAAAAAAGCGCAACAGACCGGACCGCGCCGGGAAAACGGTCTAAGGTTTTGGGCCGAAAAGGCCGAAAAGAGACGCAAGAGCGGGACCAACGCGCGCGGGGGAAACACGCGCACCCACCGGCCTGGGAGGCAAACGACCATGAAATGCACGACCTGCGGAACCAATAACCCCACGGGAGAAATCAGTTGCGGACGCTGCGGACGCATGCTGCCGCTGGAAAAAACGGCCGCCGGATGCGACCCGCTGATCGGCGTCTCCTATGAGGCCCAGCCCGACGACAACTTCATGGGGATGTATGCGGCGCGCGGCCGGCGCTTTCTGCTGATTTTCTGCATGATGTTCGTGCTGCTGCTCGGCCTGGCCGCGCTGCCGATGCTGATGACGCCCGTGGGCGCGGGCAAGGCCATGAGCGACCCGGAGCTGCTCGGCTTTTCCACGCTCGGTGTCGGGCTGGTCGGGCTGATCTTTATGGCCTATCTGTTTGGCAAGACCGGTGAATCGGTCGGCGCCCCCTTCGCGGTCAACTTTTTGCTCGCCTTGCTCCCTCCCCTCTGGCCGGCGGTGCTGGCCCGGATCGCGGGCCGGCCGATGTATCTCCCCTATCTGTATCTGGCGATCACGCTGGCGGCGTATGGCGGCGTCGCCTGGCTGCTTCGCGACTATGCGTACCTGACCGGAACGCTGTTTATCCTGATTCTGCCGCTGCTGATTTACCAGCTGCTGGGTTGTTCGGTCGCTCAGGTCGGGCCGGCGCTGGGATATGGCCCGGTCGCGACGTTTGTCTGGATGTGCTTTATGCCGGTGGTACTCTTCGTGATTTTGCTGAATTCGCAGGGCTTCGAGTGGCTTGAGATCGCGAGCATCGTGGACATGAACAATCTGGCCGGCAGCGGGCGGACGCTGCTGCCCTACCTGAGTAAGTCGACGCTGCTGAGTTTTTCATCGGTCTCGGTGACAATTCTGATGTTTGGCCTGATGACCCATTTGCTCTGGATCCGGTCCGTTTACCAGAATCTTTGTTATCCGCAGTTGGAATAGGAATCCCCATCGAGGGTTTATCTAAATTTAAGCCATGCGGTGTTTCTTTCGAGATGGCTCTAACCATTGGTGGCTTGCGCTGGTCTTACACGTAAGATCGAACTCTTTACGGGAAGGAACATGCTGAAGCGTGAACTCCCGACGAGGGCGGGCGAAAGGTCGTTAACGTGCGGTTTTTCAATGGATCGCACTGGCGCAGGAGCTCGGGATTTGGTATACATAATTATCTGAAACTTTGCGGGGGAAGGCGACGGTCCACTGCGCGCAAGATTAAGCTGTAACCTCGGATTCAAGCTCGCGGCCTCCGGGCTGCGGGGATTGCTGGCCGCGCTGCTGCTGGCCGGAGCCAGTGCGCGCGCGCTGGAGCTAACCGCTCCGCAGCGTGTCGATGCGGCGGAAGGCCCCTGCTCCAGCCTGGCGATTGCCGCGGGCGGACCCGCCGGGATCGCGGTGGCCTGGGTCGCCGAGGGAACCACCCCCACGCTGCTGCTGCGCGAACGGCTCAACCTGTTGTGGAATTCCGCCCTGCCGCTCCCGGCGCTGGGGACCGACCCGCGCGACGTGACTTTATGCTACGACAAGGACGGACGGCTGCACCTGGCCTGGACGGCGATCCTGCCGCAGGGGCGCGTGGTGCTGCACGCCGTGCGCGCCACGGAAGGCGCGGCGTTCACCGTAACGCCGCTCGCGGCGGCGGATGGCGCGCGGGAGCCGGCGGTCGCGGAAACTGGCGCGGCCGATTTTCCGGCGATGGAGCCAGACGCCGCGGGGGGCGTCCTGATCGTCTGGCAGGAAACGCGCCCGCTGCAATCCTGCGTCTACGCTGCGGCAATCGCCGCCGACGGCACGGCGCGCGGCTTGGGCCGGATCAGCAGTGCCCGCGTCTCGGGCATGACCCCTTACATCCTGGCGACACAACCGGCGCAGGTAGCGTGGTATGAACTGCAACCCATCGGCGGGGAACTGCGCGTGGACGAGTGGATCGAGGCCGAAGACCGTTGGCGTCCTTCGGCAACGGAACGCGCCACCGCTCTATTCCCGAGCAACAACCAGGTCCTGCTGCGCCAGACCGGCCAAGGCCTGATCGGCGCATGGCCGGGCTGGACAACCGAAGGGACGAGCGCATTGCACGTCGGCCGTGCGCCCGAGTCCGCCGAACAGCCCGTACAGGCGCTGGATGAAGATTTCCGCGCCGAACCCGCCGGCGATCACGCTTCGCCCACCCTTTCAGGAACGCTCCCCGGCCGCTTGACGGCCTGCTGGCAGGCCTTCACGCAGGGGCGCCAGGCAATCGTGATTTCGACATTTTTCGGCGCGACGGAAAGCGGCCGCTCGATCGAAGTTTCCCCCGCGACGCAACGCTTCGCGGCGCTGCCGGCCCATGCCACGCAAGGCAACTGGAGCGTAGCCACCTGGACCGACGAAGCCCGCGACGGCGGCGACGGCGGTGTTTATCTCCGGGAGATTACGTGGTAACGCGGCATGACCTGGCGCGGCGCGGAGGGCGGCATGATTGAGCGCCTGACGATCGCAACGCCGGGCCAGGGCCTGCACGAAATCACGCGCGAGATCAAACGCAGCGTGGCGCGCGCCATCGGCCAGTCCGGCCAGCGCGAAGGCCTCTGCACCCTTTTCATCCAGCACACATCATGCAGCCTGACAATCCAGGAAAACGCCGACCCCAGCGCGCGGCGCGATCTGGAACAATGGCTCAACCGCCTCGTCCCCGAGCGCGATCCATTATTCACGCACACCGCCGAAGGCCCCGACGACATGCCCAGTCACATCAAGGCCGCGCTGACGGCGACAACGCTGAGTATTCCAATTGTGGATGGGGAGTTGGCACTGGGGACATGGCAGGGGATTTATATTTGGGAGCACCGCAAAGCGCGCCATGAGCGGCATTTAATTATTCATATCGCGCATTAAAGCTGAAATATTTTAACCTTTTCATTAATAAAAAAAGATTGCTAAATAGGAGCAATTTATCGATTTGTATTAACTTTTCTGGTGAAACCCATTGACTGACAAGTTGATAGGAGAATCGACCATAATGCTCCAAACGGAGAGATACAATTAAACTCCCAATTTCTCACAAAACATTGATGTTGGCACTAGAGGGAGAGCATTCGCTTCCCGGTGGACTATTGTCGCAGCACTACATCGCGGATCTGAAATTATCAACAGGGCGGCTCGTGGCGGTAGATCCCTTGGCGTTCTGCCGGATTGAGCCGTTTGAGTTGCAAATGCCGAAGGGCGTATTTCCGGTCCACCTTACGCTTTTTAAAACCGAGATTGATGAGCGCGTGGCATTTGCAACAATTCGATTCACCACTTCCAAGCCTCAGACATGGCGAATGCTCACTTTGCCCGGCCAGGATGCCGCATCTTTGCCAGAGGGAAATTTCTTCGGCTATGGCGTCGACTCGGGGACGGGTTCCTTCATGGACGAATCGACTGCGCTCGATCTGTTACACAGCATGGATCAAAATGCAGAATATTTTCAGGTTGTTCTTGCCGAATTGGAACGGAGTTATCGGGATCACAAGCTGGGTCTCGATATGCCATTTAAATCGGGCAATTTGATCGCATTTACCTCCGGGTATGGAGATGGAACATACGGAAGCTACGCTGGATTTGACGCTACAGGAAATTTGACAGCGGTTGTGACGGATTTTATTGTCCTACCGGCGGATCCCGACCAGTCTCCGAGTGAAAGGGTCGTAGATGGATCCCTATTAACCCGGCAATCGACAAGGATTTGGCATAAATTTCTCAAAATGTGTGGCTGTTTCAGAAAATAATCCGAATTTAAATTTCGTGAAACTCATTTTTTCCGCCTTGACATGCAACCATATGGTTGCATATACTCCGTTCATGAAAACTTCCGCCGCACCCGCACCCAGTCCCAAAGCCGATGATATGGACGCTGTGTTCCGTGCGTTAGGGGATCCCTTGCGGCGGGCTTTGCTGGATGCGTTGCGGGAAAAAGGGGGGCAATCGTTGGGGGAGCTTTGCGAGGCTCCTGCCGTGGCGGGGATTACGCGGCAGGGGGTTACCAAGCATCTGCGGATCCTGGAGGAGGCGAACCTGGTCGCCACGCTGCGGCGCGGGCGTGAGAAATTGCATTATCTGAATGCGGTGCCGATCCATGGGATTGCCGACCGCTGGATCAGCAACTTCGACCGGGCTCCCCTCGCCGGGCTCAACGCGCTGAAGCGCAAGCTGGAAGCAGAGGAGGAGGCTTGAGCCACGCATGAAACAACGGGGGAATTGAGACGGATCGCAAATAATCGATCGAGACCACAAATTCATTCACACTTTCGAAAAAAGATAGCTTAAACAAATCCGGGAAAGAAGGTAGACGATCATGAGCGCGAGTGTTTCGACAGCGACGAAGAGCGAGAAGAAGTTTGTGTATGTGACGTATATTGCCGCGCCGGCGGAGAAGGTGTTTGAGGCGCTGACCGACGGGGCGATCACGTCGCAATATTGGTTCGGCGCGACGATCAAGAGCGACTGGAAAGTCGGCAGCCTGATGGAGATGCACGGGGCCACCGGCAAACTGGACTTCAGCGGCGAGGTGCTGGCCTACGACCCGCCGACGGGCCTGAGCTATCATTTCGACTCGGGCGGAGAATCGACGCGCGTCGTGTTTACGCTCGAGCAAAAGGACAACCAGACGAAACTGACGGTGGAGCACGACGACTTCGATGAGGGTGGCAAGTTGATCAACGCGATCAGCAACGGCTGGCCGATGGTCCTGAGCGCGCTGAAGACACTGCTGGAATGCGGCAAACTGATGACCCAGCAGTCGACCTGCGGCAACAAGCAGGCCTGACGCGGACACGACCGGGCAAGCTAACCCTCATGGCGGTCAAGCCGGCTGGGCTTGACCGCCAAGCTTACCTGCTCGCTTATAAGACAATAGGACCTAACGCAAAGAATCCCAGTCAAACCAGTTCAATCGCCAGCGCCGTCGCTTCGCCGCCGCCAATGCACAGGCTGGCGATGCCGCGTTTGGCGTTGCGTTGACGCAGTGCGTGCAGCAGCGTGACGACCAACCGCGCGCCGCTGGCGCCGATCGGATGCCCCAGCGCGATTGCGCCGCCGTGCACGTTCAATTTGTCGGCCGAAATGCCCGGCTCCTGCTGCGCCGCCATCGCCACGACGGCAAACGCCTCGTTGATCTCAAACAGATCGACGTCGCCGACGCTCCAGCCCACTTTCTTTAGCAGGTTGTTGATCGCACCGATTGGCGACGTCGTGAACCACAGGGGCGCCTGCGAGAAGCGCGCGCTGCCGGCGATCCGCGCCAGCGGCGCGCGCCCTGTGGCTTTCGCCTGTTCCGCCGACATCAGCACCACCGCCGCCGCGCCGTCGTTCAGCGTCGAGGCGTTCGCCGCCGTGATCGTCCCCGCCGGGTCGAACGCGGGGCGCAGTCCGGCCATTTTGTCGAACTGCGCGCGCCCCGGCCCCTCATCGACAGCCACGGTGGTAGTCCCCTTGCGCTTGTCGCTGATCTCGACCGGCGCAATCTCTTCGCGAAACAGACCGTCTTCCACAGCCTGCTGCGCGCGGCGGAAGCTCTGCGTGGCGTAGGCATCCTGCTGCTCGCGGGTGAAGGCGTACTTCTTCGCGCACTGCTCGGCGCACATCCCCATGTGCTGGTTGTTGTAGGGATCCCACAGCCCATCGACGATCATCGAATCCTCGACGCGCTGCTCGCCCATCCGCCAGCCTTCGCGCGCGCCGCGGATCAGGAATGGCGCCTGCGACATGTTCTCCATGCCACCGGCCACGACCACACCGGCTTCGCCGAGCTGAATCGACTGCGCCCCAAGCATGATCGCCGCCATGCCGCTGCCGCAGACTTTATTAACGGTGATGCACGGGACGGAATCGGACACGCCGGCACGTAACGCCGCCTGGCGTGCCGGCGCCTGGCCCAGCCCGGCGCTCAACACATTGCCCATGATCACTTCATCCGCAGCACAGCCGGCGCGCTCAAGCGCCGCCTTGATCGCGATACCGCCCAGCTCGGTCGCGCCGACGCCGCGCAACGCCCCCTGAAATGCGCCAATCGGCGTGCGCGCCGCCGAAACCAAAACGACTTCAGACATAAGTTTGTTCGTCTCCTAGCAATTCGCCAATTCAGGTTGGGGCAGTTTCATCTCCGGCACATCGCCGGCCACAATCAGCCGCGCTTCGGTCGCTTTCCGGATTTCGTCCACACTCACCCCCGGCGCACGTTCGCGCAGCACGACCCCCTCGGGCGTCACGTCCATCACTGCCAGCTCGGTCACGATTTTTTTCACCACGCCCTTGCCGGTCAAGGGCAACGTGCATTTCTTGAGGATCTTGCTCTTCCCATCCTTGGCCACATGCTGCATCGCCACGATGAAGTTCCTCGCCCCCGCGACCAGGTCCATCGCGCCCCCCATGCCCTTGATCAACTTGCCCGGCACCATCCAGTTGGCGATGTCCCCCTGTTCATCGACCTCCATCGCGCCCAGCACGCTTAAGTCGATGTGGCCGCCGCGGATCATCGCAAACGAGTCGGCGCTCGAGAAAAACACTGCTCCGGGGAGGGCCGTGACGGTCTCCTTCCCCGCGTTGATGCAATCGGGGCTGACCTCCTCTTCAGTGGGGAACGGGCCCACGCCCAGCAGCCCGTTCTCGCTCTGCAGCACGACCGTCATGCCCGGAGGAATGTAATTCGCAACCAGTGTCGGGATGCCAATGCCCAGGTTGACATAATAGCCGTCGCGCAGTTCCTGCGCGATGCGCTGGGCGATCTGTTCGCGCGTGAGCGCCATCGCAGTTTCCTTTCAGAGGGCGGCGCGGGTTGTGCGCCGCTCGATGCGTTTCTCATAGTTCGTGCCGACAAACAGGCGCTGCACATAAATCCCCGGCGTATGGATGCCATTCGGGGGTAGGCTGCCAACAGGCACAAGTTCTTCCACCTCGGCGATTGTGATGCGTCCCGCGGCGGCGCAGTGCGGGTTGAAGTTCTGGGCTGTGTCGCGATACACGAGGTTGCCCATCGCATCCCCCTTCCATGCCTTCACGATTCCGAAATCGGCGCGCAGCGAGCGCTCCAGCACATACTCGCGGCCGTCGAACTCGCGGATCTCCTTGCCCTTGGCCACGATCGTCCCCACGCCGGTCGGCGTATAAAAGGCCGGAATCCCCGCCCCACCGGCACGCAGCTTTTCGGCCAGCGTCCCCTGCGGCGTCAGTTCGACTTCCATCTCGCCGGAAAGGTATAGTTTTTCAAACAGGGCATTCTCGCCGATGTAGCTGGAGATCATCTTGTCGACCTGGCGTTGCGCGAGCAGCAGACCGATCCCGTAATCATCCACCCCCGCGTTGTTCGAGATGCAGGTCAGATGCATTACCCCCTTGTCGCGCAGGGCGGCGATCGAGTTCTCCGGAATTCCGCACAACCCAAATCCCCCCAAGGCCAGGACCGCACCGTCGAACACATCGGCGACCGCGGCGTGCGCATCTTTCACCAGCTTGCTCATGGGTTTCACTCCGGTTTAAATAGAGGTGCGCTGACACTTTTTCTTGTCGGACTCATATCGCCACATCTTACTATAAGGCCGGCCCGTGGGGGAACTATCTTCTCTCTTTGAACCAGCTTCTCACTCAAACAGCATCCACCCCTCCGCCGCGCTTTGCGGCACCGGCACCGCATACAGCTCAATCACATCGTTTACGTCTTCGTCCCCGCGAAAAACAATTCGCGTGCCATCGGGGGTGATGACGAAGTCTCCCATCACGCCGCCGCCGGCCGGCGCCGGACCGCTCAGCGCGATTGGCCCGCCTGTCGCCGTGGATGAAGCGTAGAGTTCATAAGAAGCGGAAGCGCTGGGCCGGGAGATGTAGGCGATGCTCTTTGAGTCCGGTGTAAACTTATAAAAACCGACCCCACCCCCGGCGTTTTCCGGGGGATTAAGCTTAACGGAGACGCCGCCAGGGAGTGGCACGCCATACAGCTCATAAACCTGGTCCGTGTCCTGATCCCCGTCGTAAACCACGCGCTGCGAATCCGGACTGACAACGCCGGACACCACGCGGCCACCCGTCACCGGCGTGGGGTTAAGCTTAACGGCCCCGCCCCCCGTAACCGGCACGCTATAAAGTTGAATTGTGCCCCCCAGATTGTAGCCCGCGCTGTAAAGCGCGCGCGTAGAGTCGGGGCTGAACCCCACGACGGTCGCGTCATCGTTCGGGCCGATCGGGTCGTTGAGTTTGACCTGGGAACCTCCGCCGATCAGGACGCTATAAATTTCAACTTTAAACTGAGTATCCAGATCCGCCGAATAAATCACCCGGCTCGAATCCGGGCTGACCATGTAACCCAGCAGCAGATAAGGGCTGACCACCCCCCCGCCGCTGACCGCCACCGGGGCGCTTCCCCCCGCCAGCGGGACGCTGAAGATTTGCGCATAGGCTCCGGTGGAGCGCTCGAAAACCACCCGTGCCGAATTCGGGCTAATCGTGAACTCGCTCACCGCGCCATTGCCCGGCGCAATGTTTAGCTTGTCCGGCGCGACGCCCCCGACCAGCGGCACGCTGTAGAGCTCGAATGAAAAGCTGTCCTGCGAAGCCGTATAGATAACCCGGCTGGAATCTGGGCTGATCGCAACAAGCGCCACCGTGCCGTTGTTGACGAGCGTCCCATTCAGCTTGACCGCGGCCCCCCCGGCGATCGGAACAGAAAAAATCTCCGTGTTTCCGGTGGAGTTCTGGATGCTGGTGTAAACCACACGGGTCGAATCGCCGGAGATATAAATGGCGCCGACATAGTTTCCCGCTGGCAATGCCGCGTTCAGCTTGACCGCCGCCCCCCCGGCGATCGGCACGCTATATAGCTCCAGCACGTTGCTGGTCTGCTGCGAGGCGTTGTAAACCACGCGGCTCGAATCCGGGCTGATCTGGAACCCCGCAACATCCCCTCCGGCGACCAGCGTCCCATTCAGCTTGGTCGAGGCGCCCCCGGCGAGCGGCACGCTGAATAGTTCGAACACGTCGTTGCCGTCGCGATCCGCAATGTAAACCACCCGCTGCGAATCCGCGCTGACTCCAAACCCGTTCACATCGCGCTGACCATCCGCAAAGGGCTCGTTCAACTTGTAGGAGGAGTTCGCGAAAGCGCGCGCGCCGCCGATGACCCTTAAAACCGCGATGATTGCGATCCAGGAAAAGCCGAAGGAACGAAACGTTTTCATCGAGACACGCCCCGCAAAAAAATGTACTGCCCGACGCCGTTTAAATCTTATGCAGCGCCCTGTGAATCGCAATCAATTTACGGAAAATACGTGCCTGCTTTGCAGTTGACCCTTTGATATCTTCCGCCCAATAGTGGGCGCACGACCCGCAACCCGACAAAGCGATCCGTGCACAAACGTGAAGCTTAAAAAAATTGTCTCCCCGCTGGTTCGCCTCTCCGGCCGCCTGCTTGTTCATCGCTCCCTGCTTGTTATCCTGCCGCTGCTCACCCTGCTGCTCGCGCTGCCGGCCCTCGCGGCCGGGCTCTTCAGCGACGATCTAGTGCATCGCTATCGCTTGATGCACGGCGATTCGGTCACGGCCGCGGGCGCGGCGATGAACCTTTTCCGGTTTATTCCCGATCAGCAGACAGTCTCCGCGGGAATGGCAATCGGGCTGTTGCCCTGGTGGACGGCCCCTGATCTCCGGCTGAATTTCTGGCGGCCACTGACTTCACTTTCGCATTGGCTCGATTATCAACTCTGGCCTGCCGCGCCGGTCATGATGCATGTCCATAGTTTGCTCTGGGCTGCAGTGATGGTTTTGCTCGCGGCGCTACTTTATCGGCGGCTGCTCGGCGCGAGTCTGCCCGCCGGGTTGGCGGCGCTGATGTTCGCCCTCGACGACGCGCATGGTTTTCCCATTGCATTTATCGCCAACCGCAACGCCGTGATGGCCACTGTTTTCGGATTCGCCACGTTGCTCGCGCATAATGCCTGGCGGCGCGGTCGTTCGCCGCGGGCGGGAGTCCTCGCCGCGCTGGCGTTTGCCGCGGCGTTGCTCTGCGGCGAATTCGGCGCGGGGACGGGCGCTTACCTGGTGGCTTATGCCTTATGCCTGGAGCCGGCAACTAGTCGCCGCGCCCGCTGGGTTTCGCTGACCCCTTATCTGGCGATCGGGCTCGTCTGGGTCATCGCGCTCAAGGTCATGGGTTTTGGCGTAAGCGGCTCCGGCGCTTACTTCGATCCCTTTGCGGATCCGCTGCACTTCGTCCGTTCCCTCGCGTTCTCCGTTCCCATGTTGTTGCAGTCTCAATGGGGTGGCCTGTCTGCCCATGTGAGTATCTTTCTCGCCGTTCCCTTGCGGATGGGTTTCATCGCGCTGTCGATCGCCTGCCTGCTGTTGCTGGCCTTGATCTTTCTTCCCAGCATGCGCCGCAGCGCGCCGGCGCGTTTTTTCGCGGTCGGCATGCTGCTCGCGCTGATTCCGTTGGCCGGCACCCGGCCCAGCGACCGCCTGCTTCTGCTCGTCGGCTTCGGCGCGTTTGGGCTGCTTGCGGTCTGCCTGACGGACCTGCTCGGCCACAGCGCGGAAGCGCCCGGATCTAAGCGGCGCTGGCCCACGCGCGCGAAGGCCGCGCTCGCCATCGTGCTGCTGCTGATTCACATCCCCGTTGCCGCGGTGATGAATCCGGTTCATATCCTGACTCTCAACGGCGCGAACCGCCATATCGAGAAACTGGCGCTCGCGTTTTCGGCCGATCCTTCGATCGCGAATCGGCAACTCGTGCTAATCGCCAGCCGCAGTCCATTCCGCGATGCGATGATTCCGCTGCAACGCGAAGCCGCCGGCCTTGCGATGCCCGGCTCTTTGTTCATCCTGGCCAACGCGGTCAGCGAGATGATGCTCACGCGCACGGATCTGAACACGCTGCGCGTGGCTCCGCGTGGCGGATTTCTGCTCCCTCCCGGCACGCTGGACGAGGATCATCCGCCGCTCGTTTCCCAACGCTACGCCCGCCAAAGCTCGGACCGCATCTACCGCCCCCCGGATCGGCCGTTCCAAACCGGCGAATGGATTCAAGCCGGTGAAACAAAAATTCATATCGTCGAAACCACGCCCGACCAACGTCCGGCCGTCGTCGATTTTCAATTCAACCAGCCGCTCGAGGATCCATCTCACCTCTGGTTCACGTATAAGGCGCGGGATTACATTCCGTGGGTTCCTCCCGCAGTGGGACAAAGTATGACGATCCCGGCCGGCGAATTTGGAGATTAGTCTAAACGGTGGATTAATTCGTCAGCGGCTTCACGAATATCAAGGTCCCGTTTGTTTTGGGGCTGGGCTTGGGTTTTTGCGGATGGCTGGCGCGTTCGCGTTCGATCCATGGTTGCGACTTCAGGAAACAGGCGCACATCTTGGCGTGGATGCGTTCGAGTGCATCGCTGTGATTTTCGCTCCAGAATTCGCTGCCGCCCCGGGGGATGATCGCAAGTTCAATCGCTTTTCCAGCAAGGCGAACCTGCAATATCAACATCGCCCGGGGTTGATTGAACATCCAGCCCAAACCCGGCACCGCGGCGATCGTATTAACAAATTCGAGCTCGGCGTCAATCATCGCAGCGCTGGGGATCACCCACCGTTCGCGCAATCCTTCATAAGCAATCCCGTGTTCGAGATCGATTTTCAGATAGCCCCAGTCTCTTTTCTTCGCGCCTTTTGCTCCCTCGGGGGGAAGCACCTCGATTAATTCGAGGCTGCGATCTTCGATGTCCACAACCGCATCAGGGCGCGCTTTTAAAAAATCGTTCAAGTCTTGAAGCAGGCGCCGTTCAACCAATGCGCGCTGGCGGCCAAGCAGCCTGGAGAGGCTGAGCAGCAGCAGCAAAAAACCTGTCAACATGCAGCCCAGAATGCATTTCAATTCAAAGCGCGCCTCCCTCCCGTTCGCAAAGCTCGAACACGAGGCCAGAGCGGCAAAACTGACGAATAAGAACAAACAGGCCACCACGCTCATGAAAATAGAATTCAGCCTTTGGGTCATGCGTTTCCGGCGCGACCGATCGCTCAACAATTGATCCGCCGAATCCGAATGGAAGTTGAGCAAATCGCTCTGCAGCGCCGCATCGTAACGCCGATCCTTGTTCCAGGGCGGGGGTGCTTCCACTTCAACACAGGAGGTTGATGTGATGCAGGAGAGCTGCGGAAAAATATGCTCCAGCGCGGCAACCTGGCGCAAAGTAAGGCGCGCATGGTCCAGATAACAAATGTCGTGCAATTCCTGCGACCAACCGAACTGCAGCTGAGCCGGCGTTAGCGGGGCAATGCTAAGATAAGCTTCAAAATTTGAAGCTGGATCTTCATCCGCATGCGCGTACGTGACCCACAGCGAGACCGTCTGCCGGGGCCCGGACTCGGCATGCCGTGTGGCCGGCACCGTCACCAGATCTTCCAGCCGGTCCTGTTCAAAAGCGGCTAAAAGGGCGGAGTGTTTGTTCAGTGAATAGCTGGCAGTCAGGTTTTGCATCCAGCGGTCGTAACGATCTGAAAAAAGTTGACGGGCAAGTTTAATTGGCAAGATTGCCACGAAAAATGAAACCAGCAAAATTACGGGCCAAAGGGTAAGCGAAATAAACGCCTCAATGCCTGGCACGATTACCAGCCGCTGCAACCGCTCCAGATTGAAGTGTTTTGACATCTGGATGATCGAGTGCAACCAATCGACCGGATTCGAATGGGGGAAAGGGAGCGTGCCTAAGTTGACGATTCCCAGAAAAAGAATCGGCGTAACCAGGCCAAGCAGCATTCCACTTAACGCAGCGACAAGCGAGGAGCGGCATTTCCCATATCGCACCGCAATAAAGTGGTTCGCCGCTTGAAAAGCGCATAAAAAAAAGGCGCAGCCCGTGAGAAAGTCATCGCTATTGTCGAACGGGATTACCGTCAAGCCCAAAACAATCGGGCCGATCAAACCCATACCCAGCAACACAAAATAATCCCCGCCCACGTTGCGACTGGATTTAGGCAAATCGGAGGGGCGGTCCAGCTTGAACTCCATCTGCATATCACCCTACGGAGTCGTATATACCGATTTCCCGCATGGCCCATGCAAAAATTGCCGCATCCTGGTTGGAGATGGATTTCTTGAATTGCGCCCCGTCGGACCTCGGGTACCATGGACCAGCATTACGCAGCCGGATTCAGCACGCTCTTTAGCCACATCGCCGCCAACCCGGCCCACGAGTTGACCGTCTTTCCCGGTTCGCCGAAGCAAAAGCCGTGCGGGCCATCGGCGAAGATATGCAGCTCGAAGGGAATATTCTGCGCGCGCAGCGCATGGGCGTAGAGCAGCGCGTTTTCGACCTGGACGAGGGAATCGTTGTAGCCGTGAACGATAAACGCCGGCGGCGTCTGGAGCGAGACATGCAGCTCGGCGCTGGTTGCGTCGGCCAGTGCCGGCAGCGGGTCGGGCCCGATCAGGTTTTTGCGCGACTCCGGATGCACGTGCGGTTCGCGCATCGTGACCACCGGGTAAATCAGCAGCGTCGCGTCCGGCCGTGTGGCAGGGTCGGCCGACCCCCGCACGCTCAGCGTCGCGGCGGCATGCCCCCCCGCGGAGAAGCCCAGCACCGCCACCTTGCCGCTGAGCTGATACTCCGACGCGTGCGCGCGGATATGGCGGATCGCGTCCAACGTATCGTTGAGCGGATTGGGATGCGTCGCCTCAGGCGCTACACGATAAACCAACACAAAAGCCGCCATCCCTTGCGCCAGCGCCCATTCCGCGACCTTATAATTTTCGTTGTCGGACACAATCCGGTAACTGCCGCCCGGGAAAATCAACAACGTGTCGAGCAACTGATCCGCCGGCACATTGTCCGGGCGATACGCAAACAGCCGCGGCACCTCACCCGCGCGCAGTTGAATCGGTGTAGCCGTGGGTAGCATCAGAATACCGTCCGCCTTAAGGCATGAAATGATGATCTAAAAAAAATTAACCTTTCAAAACCGCATGCGCAAGAAACGCGAATCTCTACCGCGCCACCTGATTCCCGCTGCATGCCTCGCCCACCAAACCGATAATGTCGCACACGGCCACCCCCTTTTGCCGGATAAACGATTTTGCCAACACCCGCAGTTGCTCTTTTTCGCGCACGTCGGTGACATACTCCACCGGCGAAAGCCCATCAACCCGCGCGAGCATCAGGCAGCCGATCTCCGTCCCCGTGGTTTCGCTCACATGGTTCGCCATTTCCGCATCCAGCCCCGCGCGATACACGTTCCACAGCCTCTCTGCCGCCCGCAGGTAAAGCTGTGGGTCGAACCGGCTGGCGAAATGAAACGCCTTGATCATCAGGTGATTCAGGCAAAACGCAATGTCGAACGTGGGGTCGCCGTAATGCGCGATTTCAAAATCCAGCACGCAGGGCGACCCATCCGGCGAAATGAAGATGTTCTTCGGGCTAAAGTCGCCATGCACCATCACCTGGCGCGTGTTCAGCATGCGCTTGATTTCGCGGATGATCTGCGGCGCCACATCCGGGTTGCGCTCGGCCGCGGTCAGGTGATACGGGAAAATCCGCCCTTCGTGAAACACGCGCAGTTCCTCGAAGCGGTCGGCCACTTCCGGCATGTTGTGTGACAGGCGGTGCACGTTCGCCAGAAACTCCCCAACTTTCGCCGCCGCCGTTTCGCTGACGCGTCCGGCCATCAGCTCGTCCTTCCACAGCACAGCGTTTTCATCCACGGCCGACATCGCGAAGATCAGGTTATCGTCGTCGGAAAAGATCACCTTCGGCACGCCGCCGGGGACAATCTTCGTCAGCAGGATCATGCAGTCGCGCTCGATCAGGATCCGGCGCGTGTCGATGCGCCAGCCCTCCGCCACGCGCAGCAGCTGTAGCGGCTGCTTCATCACGAACGCGCGCAAAGGCGTCCGGATCATGATCACCTGGTTGGAAACGCCCCCCGTCAGGGCTGTGGCGGTTGCCGGTTCGTCGCGTTCCAGGAAGTTGTGGGCTCTCAGGTAATCCAGCGCGGAATCGGCATTGAGTAAGTACATGGAGCAGTTTTCGAGAAATTTGACTTCAACCCGCGTTGCGGAGGCATCCGGCGGCCCGTCATCATCTCGATTATCGGCAAAAATATTCGAGCTTCCGCGTATTTTTTGCTTGCCTATGGCAATCGGTCAAGTGAAAAATGAATAATCAGCCAGACTCCCGGGGGTTTGGCATCCTCGAACGGATGCCGCTGTGCATAAAGATGGACGACCTTAAAGGCTACTGTACTCCGATCGAGCGCCAGCCGCTTTCCATGCAAATCGCTGTGCAGATTGAACGTATGATTGCGGAACGCGCGATGAAAGCCGGCGAGCGGCTCCCTCCCGAGCGCGAACTGGCCCGCGTCTTCAACGTCAATTACGCCACGATCGGCATGGCGCTCAACGTCCTGGTTCAGCGCGGGATCGTGCGCCGCAAGGTCGGCAGCGGGACATTTGTTGAAAACCGCCACGATGAAGTCGTGGCCGAGTCGCTGCGCCGGTTTTGTGAATTTCGCAACTGCACCCACGAAAATTTGATGGAAGTCCGCCGCCTGGTCGAGCCCGCCGCCGCGGCCGACGCGGCCCGCCACGCCACCGGGGCCGACGCTGAAGCCTTGCGCGCGATTACGCAGCGGATGGAAACGTGTTACGCCGCCGAGGATGTGGACGGCTACATCGAGGCCGATTCGCAGTTTCACAGCAGCATCGCCGAAATCAGCCGCAACCCCCTGCTCGCGGCAATCATCAGCGGCCTGCACGGGCGCATGAAGTTGTGGATGCGCGACTTGTGCGACCAGACGATGCACGAGCGCGGCATGCAATCCCACCACGAAATTTGCGAGGCGATTGGGGCGGAGGATCCGGAAAAAGCGGGAAAATCGATGACGGATCACCTGCAGATTGCCGAGCAGGCGATGAAGCTGATGCGCACCGCCGAAGAGTCCCAACAGGGCGGGACAAGCCGCCCCTAGACGCCGAAAAGCGATTCTCGTACTATCGTTGGAAGCAAATTTACGTTCACGTTCGCAAACTCAGGAGAGAGGCTGGAAAAAACATGACGACGACGCAGGATAAAGTGACGAGTCCCGGTCAGACCGAATGGCTGGATGAAGAATTAACCTCGCGCGAGCGCGCCCGGCGCGCGCTCGCCGGGTTGCCCGTGGACCGGCCGGCGGCGATCAACCCGACCTCGAACATCAACATCGATCTGATGGACATGACCAATTCGCCGTTTCCGCGGGCCCACCGCGAACCGCAGTTGATGGCGAACCTGGCCGAAACAGGGCACACCGTGCTCGGCTTCGATTCGATCATGCCGGTCTTCTCGATCATTCAGGAGTCCGTCGCGCTGGGCATGACCGTGGATTGGATGGAGAAGGACAACTGGGCAACCTGCCGCGGAATCCTGGCCACACGGCCGGAAGATATCAAATTCCCCAAAGACTGGCTGAAGCAGGAGACGGCGATGTGCGTGACGGACGCGTTGCGCGAGTTGCGGCGCCGGCAACCGGACGCTTTTCTGATTGGTAAAGTCCTTTCCAGCACAGTGGGATCCGAAGCTTGGAATTCACGTGACTTGAAGTCGCGG
>JADMIO011070287.1_pt1 | contig 40596 bp, 38 predicted proteins | sample 8958161 | NCBI WGS metagenome assembly JADMIO01 (sample SAMN16585339, study PRJNA669376) | soil metagenome | isolation source: Crop rotation soil | place: USA: Cullars Rotation, Alabama | collected 2011
CGCGACAACTTGTCCACGTGGAATTCTAAGCTTAGGATCCCAATGTGCTGGAAAGGGCGGCTCCGGTGCTGCTCGAACCGATCCACATGGTCGAGATCGTGTGTCCGACCGACGCGACCGCCAAGATCAACGCGATCTTGTCCGGCCGGCGCGGTCAGATCCTCGGCTTCGACACGCGCGATGGCTGGACCGGTTGGGATGCCGTGAAGGCGATGATGCCGGAGAGTGAAATCGGCGATCTCATCATCGAGATCAGGTCGGCAACCGCGGGTGTCGGCACGTTCACGGCGAAGTTCGACCACATGGCGGAACTCACCGGCCGCACCGCCGACCAGATCATCGCGGCGAAGAAGGCCGCGCAGGCGGCGGCCTAGGGTTCCGCCGCCCGCCTCACGCGATCCTGTCGCATCCGTGACTTGCGGGTGAATGGCGGCGCGCGTACCTCTTGGGTCAAGAAACCCAAAGAGGGAACGATGAACATCATCCAGCGCCCGGGATGGCAGATCCCCGAGCATCAGGCGACGCCGGAGGGCGTGTACCTAAGCCATATCAACCGCCGCGCCTTGCTTGGCACGGCCGCAGGCATCGCTGCGGCGACGCTCCTTCCGAACAGCGCACAGGCCCAGCGCGTTGCCGACATTCCCGATCCCACCAAGGATCTCTATCCGGCCAAGCGCAACGAGAAATACAATATCGGCGATCGCGCGATCACGCCGGAAGAGATCAACGGCAACTACAACAATTTCTATGAGTTCGGCGGCTCGAAGAACGTCACACGCGCCGCGCAGCAGCTCAAGATCAGGCCGTGGACGGTGAAGATCGACGGCATGGTGGAGAAGCCATTCGACATCGCGATCGACGACCTCATCCGCAAGATGCCGATCGAGGAGCGACTCTATCGCCACCGCTGCGTCGAGGCGTGGTCGATGACCATCCCGTGGACCGGCTTCCCGATGTCAAAGCTGGTCGAACTGGCAAAGCCGACGTCCTCGGCGAAGTATGTCGTGATGCAGACGTTCCAGGACAAGGAAGCGCCCGGCTTCAAGCAGACCTGGTATCCGTGGCCCTACACCGAGGGGCTGACGATTGCCGAAGCCAACAACGAGCTGACGTTCCTCGTCACCGGCATGTACGGCAAGCCGGCGCTCAAGCAAATGGGCTCGCCGCTGCGGCTCGCGGTGCCGTGGAAGTACGGCTTCAAGTCGATCAAGTCGATCGTGCGTTTTTCCTTCACCGATCAGCGCCCGAAGACGTTTTGGGAAGGCCTGCAGGCGGCCGAGTACGGCTTCTGGGCGAACGTCAATCCGCAGGTCGCGCATCCGCGCTGGAGCCAGGCGACCGAAGAAGACATCACCACCAAGAACCGCATCCCGACTGTGCTGTTCAACGGCTACGGCGACTCTGTCGCAGACCTCTACAAGGGTCTGGAGAAGACCGAGCGCCTCTGGGCGTAGCTTCATCTCTCATCAGAAAAGAAAAAGCCGGGCCCTTGCGGGCCCGGCTAGAGTCTTGCCGACTTGCGTCGGCAATCACCTTCCAGAGGGGAACAGCTGGCTGCACCGCGATCGCCACCTGGGAGGAACAGCGATCGATTTGCCGACAGCGCAATAGGACTATGAGCTGCGCCGCAGTCGCAAACAACGCGCAAGCCCACATGCCAGCCATGCGGGTGTCGCACGTCTTTTACGTGCGCGCGAAGTCCGCGAAATTCGACCAAATTTGACGGAGCTTGGAGCAGCTTCTTGCGCGCGGAAACGCGCGCCTAGAATTCCCACTGCTGTGCCTTCGCAACCAGAAAGTCGCGGAACACCTGGATACGCGCGACGGACTTCAGTTCTTCCGGATAGACGAAGTAGGCGTCGAACGCGAAGCCATCCATGTCGCCGAAGAGCTGCACCAGTCCGCCGTGATCTTCGACGAGATAGTCGGGCAGCATGGCGATACCGTAGCCGCCCTGACAACCGCGCAGGATGCCGAGCACGTTGTTGATCACGAGCCACGGCGCGCGCGGGCCCTTGCCGTTACGTCCGGCGGAGATCAGCCAGTTCGAGCTTTGCAGATGCGTCGGCGCACTGGTGCCCAGCACCAGCAGGCGATGGTCGTCGAGCTGCTCGTGCGTTTGCGGCGTCCCGAAGCGCTTGAGATATTCGGGCGACGCATAGGCGTGGAAGTGCATCGAGAACAGCTTGCGCTGGATCAGGTCGGGCTGCGTCGGCGGCCGCAAGCGGATCGCGACGTCGGCCTCGCGCATCGCGAGATCGAGCTCCTGCTCCGTGGTGATCAGCGTGATGCGGATATCGGGATAAAGGTCGAGGAATTCGCCGAGGCGAGGGGTGAGCCAGTTCACGCCGAGACCCATCGTGGTCTGGATCTTCAGCTCGCCATGCGGCTTCTCGCGGCTGTCGGTCAGCTTGGTGCGCGCCGCCTCCAGCTTCATGAACACGTCGTGCGCGGTGCGATAGAGAAGCTCGCCCTGCTCGGTCAGGATCAGCCCGCGCGCGTGGCGATGAAACAGCGGCGCCGAAAGCTCCTGTTCGAGCGCGCTCACCTGCCGCGATACCGCGGACTGCGACAGCCCGAGCTGCTCACCCGCATGGGTGAAGCTGCCGGCCTCCGCGGCGGCATGGAAAACCTTAAGCTTGTCCCAGTCCATAGAACGCGCCCCTGCTCCCCTGGACGAGGGGTTCCTCATTCGGCCGCCACGCGGCGCTCCTCGTGTGCGGCGAGAAAGCGCTCGGCTTCGAGCGCCGCCATGCAGCCCATGCCGGCGGCGGTGACCGCCTGCCGGTAGATGTCGTCGGCAACGTCGCCCGCCGCGAATACGCCTGGCACCGAGGTCGCGGTCGAATGCGGCTCGACCTTGACGTAGCCGGAGAGCTTCATTTCGAGCTGGCCTTGCACCAGCTCGGTCGCAGGCGAATGACCGATCGCCACGAACACGCCGTCGGTGGCTTTCTCGGTGATCGCGCCGGTCTTGAGATTTTTCAGCGCGACGCCCTTCACCTTGAGCGGATTGTCGTCGCCCAGCACGTCGTGCAGTGCGGTGTCCCACAGGACGGAAATCTTCGGGTTCTTGAACAAACGGTCCTGCAGGATCTTCTCGGCGCGGAAGGAGTCGCGCCGGTGCACGACTGTCACGCGTGCCGCGAAATTGGTGAGGAACAGCGCTTCCTCAACGGCGGTGTTGCCGCCGCCGATCACCACGACTTCCTTGCCGCGGTAGAAGAAGCCGTCGCACGTTGCGCAGGCCGAGACGCCGTAGCCGCGGAATTTCTGTTCGGAGGGCAGGTCGAGCCAGCGCGCCTGCGCGCCGGTGGCGAGCACCAGCGCGTCGGCCATATAGACGTCGCCCGAGTCGCATTCGAGCCGGAACGGCCGCCGCGACAGGTCGACCTTGGTGACATGGTCGCCGACGATGCGCGTGCCGACGTGGGTGGCCTGCTCCTCCATCTGCTCCATCAGCCACGGGCCCTGAATCACCTCGGCGAAGCCGGGGTAATTCTCCACGTCCGTGGTGGTGGTGAGCTGGCCGCCCGCCTGCACGCCGCGGATCAGGATCGGTTCGAGCATCGCGCGCGACGCATAGATCGCGGCCGTCCACCCGGCAGGACCCGAGCCGATGATAATCAGCTTGGCGTGGGTGACCTTCGACATCCCGAACTCCCGAGAGAAGTGCCGCACGGCCCGAAATGACCGCGAGAACGGCCCTGTGCCCGGCCGAGTCGTGCTGCTGTGCTGAAATGTAAGGTTTCCGGGCAGCCATGCAAGATACGCAACCCGGAGGGAACAATCGTTGGTAATTCTACATCGCCCTGCTACTTCTGATTTGCAAATTCGCGCAATAATGTTTCGTGCGGCGGCCTTTCGGGCTAATGATGAGGCGCTGTCCACAGCACCGGTCCGACTGGTGCGATTTCTTGTCCACCGGAGCCTCCCGTGCACGCGCGCCTCGACGCCATCGACTGGAAGATCTTGAAAGAACTTCAGGCCGACGGCCGCATGACCAATGTGGAGCTTGCGAGCCGGGTCGGCATCTCGGCGCCGCCCTGCCTACGCCGCGTGCGCGCGCTGGAGGAGGCTGGCTTCATCAGGGGCTATCGCGGCCTGCTCGACGAAAAGCTGCTCGGCTTCGAGGTCGCGGTCTTCGCGATGGTGCATCTCGCCAGTCAGGCGGAGCCGGACCTCGCGGCGTTCGAGGCGTTCGTGCGCGCCCAGCCGATCGTGCGCGAATGCTGGATGCTGTCGGGCGAGGTGGACTTCATCCTGAAATGCGTCGCGCCGAACCTGACCGCCTTTCAGGCCTTCGTCGGTGAGCTCACCGCGGCGCCGAACGTGCGCAACGTGAAGACTTCGCTGGTGCTGCGCAATTCAAAGGATGACGCCATGGTGCCGCTGGAGCTTGCGCGGCCGTGATGCGGCAAGCGCGTACGATCGCCGGGGTCGCGATCGTGCTCGCGATCATCGCCACGCTCGGCGCGTTTCACTGGACCCGCAGTGGCGCCGCGATGGCGCCGGGCGCGGCCGGCTGGAGCGAAGTCGCCTGGCCGTTCCCGATGGACCAGTGGGGCAAGGGCACGGCGTTCCGCTGCAAGGCGGTCGACTGCGGCGCCGAGATCTCGCTCTACCTGCGGCCCAAGATCGGATTCTGTAATTGCGCGACCGGCGTCTCGGACGACGCCGAACTGGACCGCGTCGCCGACGTCAGCCTGTTCGACGACCGCTACCAGCCGCTCGCCGATGGCCGGGCCATCAAGGTCGGCCGCATGGAAGGGCGCAGCCGGCCTTACGTGGTCGACGCGGGGTCGCGCCCGAAGGTGCTGGCGATCGCCTTCAACGAACGCTGCGACGTGATCGTCGCGACCGCACACGTCGCAAGCGAGCAACCGGCCGCATACGAGGGCGCGGTGCTCGCGTTCCTCAACGGCGATACGGTGCTGCGCTGGGCCGAGGTGAAGCTCGGGCTTTGATGATCGTCATGCCCGGCCTTGTGCCGGGCATCCATGCCTTGATCGCTATCGACGGCGCGCTACCGCCACTCGACCTTCTTCACCTCATAGGCCTTGGCGCCGCTCGGGGTCACGACCTCGACCGAGACGCCTTTGGTCTTGCCGATCAGCGCGCGCGCGAGCGGCGAGGTGATCGAGATGCGGCCGGACTTGGCGTCCGCCTCCGGCTCGCCGACGATCTGCCACACCTGCTTCTTGTCGGTGTCCTCGTCGATCAGCGTCACGGTCGCGCCGAACTTGATGGTCTCGCCGGACAGCTTCGATACGTCGATCACCTCGGCGCGCGCGAGCTTGTCCTCAAGCTCCGCAATGCGGCCTTCGTTGAGCGACTGGGATTCCTTCGCCGCGTGATACTCGGCGTTCTCCGAAAGATCGCCATGCGTGCGCGCGTCGCTGATCTGCTGGATGATGCGCGGCCGCTCGCTCTGGCAATGCTTGAGCTCTTTCTCCAGCATGGTGTAGCCGGCGGCGGTCATCGGTATCTTTTCCATCGCCTCCAGTTCCTCCTTAGACGAAAAAAGTGAGATCGCGGGCCGATGGTCCGGCTCCGCGACCGCAAACTCTTTCCCAAACATGCCGTCTGTAACGGCAAAGCCCGGTTCTTGGTTCAGGCCCTGCCGCCGAAATGACTCTGCAGCGCGCGGACTTCGAGATCGCCTTCGAGATAGGCTTTAATCCCCAAGGCCGCCGCAACGGCACCAGAAAGAGTGGTGTAGTACGGCACTTTATGCAAGAGGGCTTCCCGCCGCAGCGACCGGCTGTCTGCCAGCGCCGCCACCCCCTCGGTGGTATTGAACACGAGCTGCACGCCGCCGTTCTTGATGCGATCGACGATGTGCGGGCGGCCTTCCAGCACCTTGTTGACCTTCTCGGCGCTGACGCCCTGCTCGGCGAGGTAACGCTGGGTCCCGCCGGTGGCGATCACCTTGAAGTTGAGCTTTTCCAGCATTCTGATGGTCTCGAGGATGCGCGGCTTGTCGGCATCGCGCACTGACACGAACACGGTTCCGGCGCGTGGTAGATTGGTGCCGCCCCCGATCTGGCTCTTGGCGAAGGCGATGGCGAAAGAACGGTCGAGCCCCATCACCTCGCCGGTCGATTTCATCTCCGGCCCAAGCACCGTGTCGACGCCCGGGAAGCGGGCGAACGGGAAAACGGCTTCCTTCACGCCGACGTGCTGGATCGGCGGCGCTTTCAGCGCAAGGCTTTTCAGCGATTCGCCCGCCATGATGCGCGCCGCGAGCTTGGCGAACGGCAGCCCGATGACCTTGGCGACGAACGGCACGGTGCGCGAGGCGCGTGGGTTCACCTCCAGCACGTAGATGTCGCCGTCCTTGATTGCGTACTGCACGTTCATCAGCCCGCCGACCTTCAGCGCCAGCGCAAGTGCGCGCGTCTGCTTTTCCAGCTCGGCAATGGTCTCAGGCGTTAGCGAGTGCGGCGGCAGCGAGCATGCTGAGTCGCCGGAGTGAATGCCCGCCTCCTCGATGTGCTCCATGATGCCGGCGATCATCGTATCGGTGCCGTCCGCGAGACAGTCGACATCCACCTCGGTGGCGTCGGTGAGATAGCGGTCAATCAGCAGCGGGCGCTTGTCGGACACGACCAGCTCGGACGGCCGGTTGAGGTCGGCAGACAGGCGCACGAGATAATTGTCGAGCTGCTTGCCTTCGCGCACGATCTCCATCGCGCGCCCGCCAAGGACGTAGGAGGGCCGGATCACGATCGGATAGCCGATGCCGTCGGCGATCTTGCGCGCCTCGCCGGGCGAGGTCGCGATGCCGCTCTGCGGCTGGCGCAGGCCGAGCGTTTCGATCAGCTTCTTGAAGCGGTCGCGATCCTCGGCGAGGTCGATTGCGTCGGGCGAGGTGCCGAGGATCGGCACGTTCGCGCGCTCCAGCGATGCCGCAAGCTTGAGCGGCGTCTGGCCGCCGAACTGTACGATCACACCGTGCAGCGTGCCGTTGCTGCGCTCGGTGTCGATGATCTCGAGCACATCCTCGGGCGTCAGCGGCTCGAAGTAGAGGCGATCCGAGGTGTCGTAGTCGGTCGACACAGTCTCGGGATTGCAGTTGACCATGATGGTCTCGTAGCCGGCTTCCTTCAGGGCAAAGCAGGCGTGGCAGCAGCAGTAGTCGAACTCGATGCCCTGGCCGATACGGTTGGGGCCGCCGCCGAGGATGACGACCTTCTTCTTGTCCGAGGGCTGCGCCTCATTCGCGAGGCTGCCCGCGAACGGCGTCTCGTAGGTCGAATACATGTAGGCGGTGGGCGAGGCGAACTCGGCCGCGCAGGTGTCGATGCGCTTGAACACCGGCCGCACATCGAGCTTGCGGCGGCGCTGCGTCACCTCGTCGGTTTTCAGCCCTGAGAGCTTGCCGAGCCGCGCGTCCGAGAAGCCGCAGGCCTTGAGTTGGCGGAATGGACCGGCGGTGACCGGAAGGCCCTTGGCGCGGACCTGCGCCTCGGCGTCCACGATGCCGCGAATCTCGGCGAGGAACCAGGGATCAATGCGGCAGGCGTTGTAGATCAGCTCATCGCTCGCGCCGAGCCGCATCGCCTGTGCGACCTTCAGCAACCGGTCGGGCTTCGGCGTGCCGAGCGCCGCACGGATCGCGTTCTTGTTGTCGTTGTCGTCGACGCTTTTTGCGGTGTCGAAGCCCTCGATCTCGAACTCGTCGAGACCGGTGAGGCCGGTCTCCATCGAGCGCAGCGCCTTTTGCAGGCTTTCCTGAAAGGTGCGGCCGATGGCCATCGCCTCGCCGACCGACTTCATGGAGGTGGTGAGCGTCTGGCTCGCGCCGGGGAATTTCTCAAACGCGAAGCGCGGGATTTTCGTCACCACGTAGTCGATGGTCGGCTCGAACGAGGCCGGCGTCGCGCCGCCGGTGATGTCGTTGGCGATTTCGTCGAGCGTGTAACCCACAGCGAGCTTGGCGGCGACCTTGGCGATCGGGAAGCCGGTCGCCTTCGAGGCCAGCGCCGAGGAGCGCGACACGCGCGGATTCATCTCGATCACGATCAGGCGGCCGTCCACCGGGTTGACGGCGAACTGCACGTTCGAGCCGCCAGTCTCGACTCCGATCTCGCGCAGCACCGCGATCGAGGCGTCGCGCATGATCTGGTATTCTTTGTCGGTCAGCGTCAGCGCCGGCGCGATGGTGATCGAGTCGCCCGTGTGCACGCCCATCGGGTCGACGTTCTCGATCGAGCAGATGATGATGCAGTTGTCCGCCTTGTCGCGGACCACCTCCATCTCGAATTCCTTCCAGCCGAGAACGCTCTCCTCGATCAGCACCTCGTTGGTCGGCGAGGCGTCGATGCCGCGCTCGACGATGTCGATGAACTCGTCCTTGTTGTAGGCGATGCCGCCGCCGGTGCCGCCGAGCGTGAACGAGGGGCGGATGATCGCCGGCAGGCCGATGTCCTTCAGCGCGTCGAGCGCTTCGGCCAGCGTCTTGATCTGGTGCGAGCGTGGGGTCGCCAGCCCGATCTTGGTCATCGCATCGCGAAAGCGCTCGCGGTCTTCCGCCTTGTCGATCGCGTCCGCGGTCGCGCCGATCATCTGCACGCCGAACTTCTCCAGCGTGCCGAGCTTGCGCAGCGACAGCGCGCAGTTGAGCGCGGTCTGCCCGCCCATCGTGGGAAGCAGTGCGTCCGGGCGCTCCTTCTCGATGATCTTGGCGACGATCTCGGGCGTGATCGGCTCGATGTAGGTCGCGTCGGCGAGATCCGGATCGGTCATGATCGTCGCCGGATTCGAGTTGACCAGTATGATCCGGTAGCCCTCGTCCTTGAGCGCCTTGCAGGCCTGGGTCCCCGAATAGTCGAACTCGCAGGCCTGCCCGATAACGATCGGGCCGGCGCCGATGATCATGATCGACTTGATGTCGGTGCGTTTCGGCATGCGTCCCAATCAGCTTTGGCGCACAAAAAAAGGGCGCGCTTGGCGCGCGTCCTTCGGCTCGGCGAGGGCCGACCCCCGCGCGCGGGCTGAATAGACCAGAATCGGGGGGCAGGGAAGGGTTATGGCCGGCCACCCACGGTATTTGCTCATGTGACTGGAAACCAAGACGGATTGGCGCGTTGAGGGGAGATCGCGAGCCCCGTCATGTCCCGTCAGCAGTCCCCGATCCTTGCCACCGTCGCCGCAGCCCTTGGCGGCTATGCGCTCGCCACCCTCGCGATACGGCTCGACAGCGTGCGCGGCCGTCGCGTCCCGCCGAACCGCGCTCCGCTGGGGGCGCAACGCGCTGCCGACGAGCCGGCCGTCGTGCAGGAGGTCCGCGCGGTCGAGCCCGGACGGGGCCGCGCCGCCGACGCGCCGACCGCGATCCCGTGGCGCGGCTGGAAGGACATCCTGTGGCGTACCTATGAGCAGATCTCCGCCGACCGGCTGATGCTGATCGCAGCCGGCGTGGTGTTCTACGCAATGCTCGCCGTGGTGCCGGCGATCACCGCGCTGGTGTCGATGTACGGGCTGTTCACGAAAGCGAGCACGATCAGTTCGCAACTCGAATTCCTCTCCACCGTCATGCCTGCAACCAGCTATGCGCTGATCAGCGATCAGGTAACCCGCATCGCGGGCAACAATGACGGCAAGTTGACGTTCGCCTTCGTGTTCGGGCTTGGGCTCGCGCTGTGGAGCGCGAACGCCGGGATGAAATCGATCTTCGATGCCCTGAACGTCGTCTACGACGAGGACGAAAAGCGCGGCATCGTGAAGCTCAACATCGTGTCGTTGACATTTACCGCTGGCGCGATCGTCTCGCTGCTGCTCTCGCTCGGCGCCGTGGTGGTGCTGCCGCTGGTTCTGTCGGTTGTCGGATTCAAGGCGGAATATTATGCGGGTGCGTTGCCGCTGCTGCGCTGGCCGGCGCTGTTCGTGCTGATGGTTTTCGGCCTCGCGTTGCTCTACCGGTTCGGCCCGTCGCGGCGTCACCCCAAGTGGCGCTGGCTGAGCGTGGGTAGTGTGGTCGCGGCGCTCGCCTGGATCGCGGCGTCGCTCGGCTTCTCCTGGTATCTGTCGAAGTTCGCCGACTACAACGCGACCTACGGCTCGCTCGGCGCGGTCATCGGTCTGATGATGTGGATGTGGGTTTCGACGCTGGTCGTGCTCATCGGCGCCGAGCTCAATTCCGAGATCGAGCACCAGACGGCGCGCGACTCCACGGTCGGAGGAGAGAAGCCTCTCGGTGCACGCGGCGCCGTCATGGCCGACACCGTGGGCGCGGCGCAAAGCTGACCCTTCAAAACAAAGACGGCCTGCCGTCCCTGAAGGGTCGGCAGGCCGCTTTCTGGAGGCCCGGGCCTGGATTCGAACCAGGCCTGAAGGACGTTGCTTCGCCCCCGCGTTTCCAGTCCGCCACCGGGCCAGGGAGGTATTATTCCGGCATCAGCGGCGCGGCGCATCCGTAAGGTAAAGAAAGGGTTAACGCGATCAGCGACTCAACGGGGGCGCGCGCGGAACGTCATGCGCGCCGGATTATGTTCGAGGTTGCGCGGTAGCCGCTCGGCCGCAAAGCCCGCAGCGGCGAGCCTGTCGAGGAACTCCGCCTCGCCGTAATGCGCGATGCCGAGCGCGCTGCGCACCCGCAGATAACGCGAGCCCGCGGTGCGGACCATTCCGGTGATCGCCGCGAGCAGGAAGCCGTGGGCTGCCGCATAGCGGATCAATGCGAGGCCGTCGCTGAGCGGGCCGACGCCCGGCGGGATCACGTCGGCGACGATCAGGACGCCGCCGGGAGCGACCAGCCGCCGCCAAAGCGCGAGCACGCGATCGAGTTCGTCGCCGGAGAGATACTGCACCAGCGAGTTCGCCACGATCAGGTCGAAAGCGCCGTCAGGCAGATGCTCGACCTCCTCGGGCGCCAGCACCTTGATCTTCGGGTTCGTGGCGAAGCGCGTGGCGATGGCGGCGCGCACGCTCGGCGCAGCATCGCTCAACGTGACCGAAGCCGCCGCCGCCGCGACGATGTCGGCATGCATCGCCTCGCCGCAACCGTAGTCGAGCACGCGCGCGCTTGCGCCCGGCACGAAAGCCGCGACCTGCTCGGCGATGTCGCGATAGTGGACGTGCTTGTGGCGATCGTTGACGTAGATCGAGTGCGGACTGTCCCAGAACTCCCGCCAGGTGGTCATGTGCCGGACAGCGCTCGCGTGTGGATTCAACGCGGCACTCTCGTATCGGAAAGGGCGCGATCAGCCAACTGTGCGGTTCACGCGGTTGCTACGACGTGAGCTTGCGCGTGGTCTGTCGAGGTGTCGTCTTGTGCTTGAGCCTGTCGCGCCAGTGTTTCGTCAGCGGTCCACTCTTGCCGTAGATCGGATCGAGCGTCGGCGGGGGCACCAGCGGGATCGAGGCGAGCGCCTTCTCGTGGTCGGCCTTGCTGCCGCGGCAGAGGTCATACTCCCCGGTCGGCGGATAGGCTCCGATGACGAGGAGGTCGTCGCTCTGCATCAGGTTGTGATGACCGGTGCCGGCCGGCAGCACGACGACGTCGCCGGCCGAAAGATCGACTTCCTCGCCCTTGTCGCCGCCGAGCCGCACGCGCGCCTGTCCGCGCGCGATGCCGAGCACCTCGTGAATCGCCGAGTGATAGTGGACGAAGTGGTAGATGCCGTTGCGCCACGACGAGCCCCAGTCGTTGGCGGCGAACAGCTCCTCGAACACCGCAGCCGGATCGTGCTCGCCCGCAAGTTCGACGACCTGCGGATAGAACAGCACCGGCACGTCCGGATTGTTCGGGATCGTGCCGTCGTCGGCGAACATGAAGGTCTTCGGCCGGCGCCGCGCGACGGCAGCGCGCGCCTGACGGACGGTGGGCTTGCCTCTGCCGGTCACGCGCTCATAGGCCCGCTTGAGGGTTTCGGTCACGTACATGGCGGAACTCCGCGAATGGTCGGTCGGAAAACCGACAGCATGCGACGAAGGTTCCCTTGGTCATCAGGCGGATGCCCTTCGGCGGCGCAACCATCGCCGCAGCGGCTCGTCGAGGAGGTTGACGAGATAGAGGAGCAGCGCCCACTTCGGCACGATGAAGCTCGCCACCACGGTCAGCGCGGACGCGAAAATCAGCACAAGCAGCCCGAGACGATGCTCGGTGCGGTCGCCTTTCGTGTGGCCCTCCTCGGCAAGCGCGATCATGCGCAGCGCCACCAGCGCGAACAGGATCGTGTTCGCGGCGTAGAGCCAGACCGCCGGCGCGAGCGAGGTGTAGCGCGCGACCACCATCGTGGTGAACGGCACGAACGTGATCAGCAGCAGATGCAGCAGCGCCCACTTGGTGTATTGCTCGCTGACCTCTTCGCCGCGCGGCGCGAGGTGCACCATGCCGATCCAGCGCAGCCCGAGTACGTAAAAGCTGACCGCGTACATCAGCACCTGAGTGCCGAGTTCGGCGAGCCGGTGCAGCAGCTCGGCTGCGTCCTTCGGCTGGAAGCTTTCCGGCAGGCGCAGGTCGATGACGAGCAGCGTCATCGCGACGGCGAACACGCCGTCGGTCAACGCATCAAGCCGCAATTTGGGAATTGAAACGCCGCCCACCCGCATGGCTCGAAAATATCGAGCCGGCGCGTGGCTGTCACTTGCCCTTGCGCGCCTTCATCAGATCGACGAAGCGCTGGAAGAGATAGTGGCTGTCGCGCGGACCGGGCGAGGCTTCCGGGTGGTACTGCACCGAGAACACCGGCTTGTCCTTCAGCGCGAGGCCGCAATTGGAGCCGTCGAACAGCGACACGTGGGTCTGGTCGACGTTCTTCGGCAGCGACTCTTTATCCACCGCAAAGCCGTGGTTCATCGAAGTGATCTCGACCTTGCCGGTGGTGAGGTCCTTCACCGGATGGTTCGCGCCGTGATGGCCCTGATGCATCTTCATGGTGCGGCCCCCGAGCGCGAGGCCGAGCATCTGATGGCCGAGGCAGATGCCGAAGGTCGGAGTGCCGCTATCGATCACCTGCCGGATCACCGGCACCGCATACTGCCCGGTCGCCGCCGGATCGCCCGGCCCGTTGGAGAGGAACACGCCGTCCGGCTTCATCGCCAGGATGTCCTCGGCGGGTGTGGTCGCGGGGACGACCGTCACCTTGCCGGCGGTGCCGGCGAGCAGGCGCAGGATGTTGCGCTTAATGCCGTAGTCGATCGCCACGACGTGGAATTCGCCATTGTGTTGCCGGCCGTAGCCCTCATTCCATTTCCACTCGGTCTCGTCCCAGGTGAAGCGCTGGCCGCTCGTCACCATCGGGACGAGGTCCATGCCTTCCAGGCCTGGCCACTCGCGCGCTTCCTTCTTCAGCGCCTCGAGGTCGAACTTGCCGGAGGGCTCGTGCGCGATCACGGCATTCGGCATGCCCTTGGTGCGGATCAGGCTGGTCAGCGCGCGCGTGTCGATGCCGGCCAAGCCCACAATGCCGCGCCGCTTGAGCCATTCGTCGAGGTGCTGCGTCGCGCGATAGTTCGAGGGCTGCGTGATCGCGGTGCGCAGGATCACGCCGCGCGCGCCGGGCGTCGCCGCCATGTTGACGGTCTCGATGTCTTCCTCGTTGGTGCCGACATTGCCGATATGCGGGAACGTGAAGGTGATGAGCTGACCCGCGTAGGAGGGGTCGGTCAAAATCTCCTCGTAGCCCGTCATCGCGGTGTTGAAGCACACCTCGCCGACCGCGTGGCCGGTGGCGCCGAGGCCGTAGCCTTGCAGCACCGTCCCGTCGGCGAGCACCAGGAGGGCGGTGACCGTGGGCTCGGTCCAGCCGGAATCGTCTTGTTTGGTGGTCATAAGCGGCCTAGATAGCCGCGAGCCGCCGCAGGGTCAAAGGGGCCACGGCGAATTTCACGATATCGACCGGGGATTGAGCCGTGCTGCGCGAGAACATCAACAATGCCCTGAAGGACGCCATGAAGGCGCGCGAGGAGCGCCGCGTCTCGACGCTGCGCCTCGTCAACGCGGCGATCAAGAACGCCGACATCGAGGCGCGCGGCGCCGGCAAGGGGCCGTTGGCCGACGACGAACTGCTCTCCCTGTTCCAGAAGATGATCAAGCAGCGCGAGGACTCGATCGCCCTCTACGAGAAGGGCGGGCGGCCGGAACTCGCCGCGCAGGAGAAGGAAGAGATCGACATCATCGCCGGCTACCTGCCGAAGCAGATGTCCGATGTGGAGGCGGGCGGCGTGATCGCCGGCATCGTGCACGAGATCAACGCGCAGACCATGAAGGACATGGGCAAGGTCATGGCCGCGCTGAAGGAACGCTATGCCGGCAAGCTCGACTTCACCAAGGCGAGCGCCGCTGTGAAGAAGATGCTGAGCGGGGGCGGGTAGGGCGTGTTCCACCCCTGTGAATAACCGGGACAAACCCGGTCCTACCGGCCGCCCGTCCCCGCGTCGCGATATGGGTTAGAGTCGGCGGCACAAACCCCGAATCACCATGCGCTTTTCGGCCGATTTCCTTGAGGAATTGAAGGCCCGGCTTCCGGTATCGGACGTCGTGAGCAAGCGCGTCAAATTGAAGAAGGCGGGCCGCGAGTGGCGCGGGCTGTCGCCGTTCAACAAGGAAAAGACGCCGTCCTTCTTCGTGAACGACCAGAAGGCGGCGTGGTTCGACTTCTCCTCCGGCAAGAACGGCAGCATCTTCGACTTCGTGATGCAGACCGAGGGCGTGACATTCCCCGAAGCGGTGGAACGGCTCGCCTCGATGGCCGGGATGGCGCTGCCGCAGGTCACGCCCGAAGCCGAGGCACGCGAGGAGCGGCGCAAGACGCTGCATGAGGTCGTCGAGCTCGCGGCGAAGTTCTTCGAGGCAACGCTGCAGGCGCGCAACGGCGCGAAGGCGCGTGGCTATCTGGCAGATCGTGGCATCGAGCCGACCACGCAGTTGCAGTTTCGCGTCGGCTACGCGCCGCCGGATCGCTTTACCCTGAAGGAGCACCTTGGCGGCCTCGGCATCCCGGTCGGCGACATGGTCGAGACCGGACTGCTCGTCAGCGGCGAAGACATTCCCGTCCCTTACGACCGCTTCCGTGATCGCGTGATATTTCCAATTTCGGATTTTCGTGGCCGGATCATCGCATTCGGCGGACGTGCGCTCGAAAAGGAAGTCGCGGCGAAGTACCTGAATTCGCCCGAGACGCCGCTCTTTCACAAGGGCGCAAACCTCTACAACGGTGCGACCGCGCGCAAGGCCACGCACGAAGGCGGCCAGCTCATCGTGGTCGAAGGCTATGTCGACGTGATCGCGATGGTGAGCGCGGGCTTTCCCGCCACCGTCGCGCCACTCGGCACCGCGCTGACCGAGGAACAACTCGCGCTTCTGTGGAAGATGGCGGACGAGCCGCTGCTCTGTTTTGACGGCGACGGCGCCGGCAAGCGCGCGGCTTATCGCGCGGTCGAGATGGCGCTGCCGCACATCAAGCCCGGCAAGAGCCTGAAATTCGCGACGCTTCCCGAGGGGCAGGACCCCGACGATCTCGTGCGCTCGGGCGGACGCGAGGCGGTCGCCGACGTGATCGCTTCCGCGCGCGGGCTTGCCGACATGCTGTGGCAGCGCGAGACCGAAGGTGGCGGCTTCGATACGCCCGAGCGCCGCGCCGCGCTCGACCAGCGCATCGCCGAGATCACCAATGCGATCGTCGACCCCTCGGTGCGGAAATATTACCGCCAGGACCTCGACGCGCGCATCGCGCAATTGTTCGCGCCGCCCGCGCGCGAGAGCCAGCGTTTCGAGAGCGCCCGCACGCGCGGCGCGCCGGGCGGGCGCTTCCAGAACGACCGGCGCGGCAACCGCATGCCCAGGCCGCGCGAGGTGCTGAGCCCCTCAAGCGCGCGGCTTGCGGTGAGCCCGATCGTGCGCGGCGTGCGCAGTGCGGTCGCGCCGCGCGAGGCGCTGATCCTGCTCGCGGTGGTCAATCACCCGTGGCTCCTGGAGACGCATGCGGAGGATCTGGCCGAGCTCGAGTTCCGTCACGCCGACGGCGACCGGCTGCGCCGCGCCATTCTGGAGGCCGGGGCCGGCCACGCGCTGAGCCCGTCCGCGATGCGCGACGCCATCAAGGCGCGCGAACTCGGCGCGTTGCTCGCCCGGGTCGAGGCATCGATCACCCATGTGTCGGACTGGCCGGTTCAGCAGGGCGCGGCCGAGGAGGATGTTTCGCGCTGGTGGACACACGTCGTCAGCTTGCATCGCAAGTCGCGAACGTTAAATAGAGAGCTCAAAGACGCCGAAGCCGCCTTGGGGACCGAGCCGAGTGAGGAGAACCTTGCTTGGCTGCGGGACGTTCAGGGGCGGCTCACGGCGCTGGAAGGCGCGGAGGCGCTGATCGACGGTTTCGGAGGCCCCTCCGGGCGGCCGGTTCGGACCTTCTAGGCCCGAAACGGGCCCCGGGAAAAAACCGAGACTCCCCGCATAGGGTAGGGGGGCGTTTTTCGCGGGGCTTGCAGCCGGGGGCACCTGCGAAAGGGGTCACACAAGTCGGGTTCGGCCGTGGTGACAGGGTTAATCGGGGCTTAATCGCCCCCGCCCGAGACTGCGGCGCTTGATTCGTTACCGGGTTGCCGGTAGCGGGGCACCAATTTTGACGATCCGCCAGCCCGACAGGGCGGCGCAGAGGACCATTATGCCGACGAAAGCTGCTCAAAAGACCAAGACCAAAACCGCGCCCGCCAAGACGGCCGCGAAGCGCCCGCCGCCCAAGGTGGCCGCCAAGCCGCCGGCAAAGCCCGCGATGGCCGCCAAGCCTGCCGCTGCGGCAAAGCCCAACGGCAAGTCCGCGGCGGCGAAGGGCGCCAAGGGCCCGATCAGCAACGTCGAGGCGATCAAGGCCGTCGCCATCAAGGCCGCCGCCAAGGGCGCGGCCGCGCAGCCTGCCGCCGACAAGGACGCCGCGGAGGTCACCGACAGCCCGCTTCTCGACATGTCGGACGCCGCCGTCCGCAAGATGATCAAGAACGCCAAGAAGCGCGGCTACGTCACCTACGAACAGCTCAACGACGTGCTTCCCTCCGAGGAGGTCACCTCCGAAAAGATCGAGGACGTGCTGGCGATGCTCAACGACATGGGCATCAACGTGGTGGAGTCCGAGGAGGCCGGCGAGGACGAGGAGAAGGAAGAGGACGACGACGACGATGATGCCGGTGGCGATCTCGTCGAAGTTGCGCAGAAGCCCGTCTCCGAGACCAAGAAATCCGAGCCGGGCGAGCGCACCGACGATCCGGTGCGCATGTATCTGCGCGAGATGGGCTCGGTGGAGCTCCTGTCGCGCGAGGGCGAGATCGCGATCGCCAAGCGCATCGAGGCCGGCCGCGAGGCGATGATCGCGGGCCTGTGCGAGAGCCCGCTCACGTTCCAGGCCGTCATCATCTGGCGCGACGAACTCAACGACAACAAGATCTTCCTGCGCGACATCATCGACTTGGAAGCGACCTACGCGGGTCCCGACGCCGTGAAGGGCATGCCGAACCCCGGCGCGCCAGGCGGCCCGGGCGTGCCCGGCGCGGAGGGCGCCGGCAATGGCAGCAACGGCGCCGGCAACGGTTCTCCCGCGCTTGTCGCCGCACCGCCGTCCGCGCCGCCGGCCGCAACGCCGTTCCGTCCGGCGCCGCCGCGCGGTCCCGGTGGCGAGGAGGGTGCCGCCGAGCCGGGTGCCGCCGAGGGCGATGACGACGACGACATGGAGGGTTCGCTCCCGCTCGCGCAGATCGAGGCCGAGCTGAAGCCGAAGGTGATGGAGGCGTTCGACAAGATCGCCAACGAGTACAAGCGGCTGCGCCGCCTGCAGGACCAGGACATCGCCAACCAGCTGCAGAACGAGTCGCTCTCGCCCGCGCAGGAGCGCAAATACAAGAAGATCAAGGAAGAGCTTGTCACCGAGGTGAAGTCGCTGCGCCTCAATCAGGCGCGCATCGATAGCCTGGTCGAGCAGCTCTACGACATCAACCGCAAGATCATCTCCTACGAGGGCCGCCTGATGCGGCTCGCGGAAAGCTACGGCGTGCCGCGCGAGGAGTTTTTGAAAAACCATCAGGGCGCCGAGCTCGACCCGCGCTGGCTCAACCGCGTCGCGCACCTCTCCGCCAAGGGCTGGAAGAACTTCGTCGCGCGCGAGAAGGACCGCATCAAGCAGATCCGCACCGACATCCAGACGATGGCGAGCGAGACGGGCCTTGAGATCGGCGAGTACCGCAAGATCGTCCACATGGTGCAGAAGGGCGAGCGCGAGGCTCGTCAGGCGAAGAAGGAGATGGTGGAGGCGAACCTGCGCCTCGTCATCTCGATCGCGAAGAAATACACCAACCGCGGCCTGCAGTTCCTCGACCTGATCCAGGAAGGCAACATCGGCCTGATGAAGGCGGTCGACAAGTTCGAGTACCGCCGCGGCTACAAGTTCTCGACCTACGCGACCTGGTGGATCCGGCAGGCGATCACGCGCTCGATCGCCGATCAGGCGCGCACCATCCGCATCCCGGTGCACATGATCGAGACGATCAACAAGATCGTCCGCACCTCGCGCCAGATGCTCCACGAAATCGGCCGCGAGCCGACCCCGGAGGAGCTCGCCGAGAAGCTTGCGATGCCGCTCGAGAAGGTGCGCAAGGTTCTCAAAATCGCCAAGGAGCCGATCTCGCTCGAAACGCCGATCGGCGACGAGGAGGATTCACACCTCGGCGACTTCATCGAGGACAAGAACGCGATCCTGCCGATCGACGCCGCGATCCAGTCGAACCTGCGCGAGACCACGACCCGCGTGCTCGCCTCGCTGACGCCGCGCGAGGAGCGCGTACTGCGCATGCGCTTCGGCATCGGCATGAACACCGACCACACGCTGGAGGAAGTCGGCCAGCAGTTCTCGGTGACGCGCGAACGCATTCGTCAGATCGAGGCGAAGGCGCTGCGGAAGCTGAAGCATCCGAGCCGGAGCAGGAAGCTCAGGAGCTTCCTGGATAATTGATCGCGCGACGACGTTGCCCACTGGTCTCGGCAATCGACGTTAAAGAACGAGTGTCGACAGCCCCGCGCGACTTGAGTCTCCCTAGCTCACATTCTATCATTAATTGTGACCTAGGGAGTTTCGCGTTTGGCTCAGCAGGCAGGCTTCAATACCCGTGAATCGGTCGAAGCGTGGCTGAAAGATAAGCCTCACGGGTTGTCTTCGGCGATTGCTGCGCGTGCAGCACTTCGTATATTGCCTCTCATCTTCCGCGCTTTAGTTGGCGATGAAAGTCGGCCTGCGGTGGAAGCGAAGCGTGCTGTCCTTTTTACGATCAGAAGTGCTTTCCTAGCTTGGGCAGCAACTCGCCACGCCAAAGAAATTGAGCGAGCGCCTATCGCCCTAACCGCAGCCTTGGCTGTTCGTCTCACCACTGAATCCAACATCGGCAATTCAACCACGTACGCTGCGGCTAGTGCTTCTGCTTCCGTTGCCGGCGATCCATCGGTTGACAAAAAGGTTGAGACGATCGCGTTTATCAATGCCACCACCGCCAGCTTAGCGGCAGCCGCTGCAAGTCACGGCGCGAACGCCGCGAGTGAAGTCGGTGGGCACGATGTTTTTTGGAAGGCCATAGCCGCCGACATAAGATGGTCGGACGACAATCAGGATGACGATCTGATACGCCAACCTCTTTGGCTAATCGACGTCATCACCGGTACAGAATTCAAAGCAAATTTTCCACTGTGGGTACGAACCCCATTCGATGCGTTCGCCAAGAGTCCATTGGGACGAAATACGCGTTGGAGCGTCTGGCTAAGATGGTACCGCGGAATTCTGCCGAATGGCCCAAGTGTGGAGCCCCACAGTGTATTCGGGGCGAAGGCTGACATCGGTATTGCAACACAAGGGAATGAGTTTTGGGATCGTGACCCTGATGTGGTCATGAGTGATGTTGCTAATATCTCGGCTGGTGGCGCTGTAGTGATTGCGACTTCGTCGCAGACCCGAGGCTCTTCTGAGAGTCCCACCTCGGTGCCGCGTGCGCTGCTGGACGAAGTGTCAGTGCCATCGGAAAAATCTAGCGAACCTGCACCTTCAGAGACTACGCCTCCGACGGAGGAAGAACCAAGGCAATTGACCGAAACTGTTGGCATCCATTCTGACGAAGCGACCACTGTCGACCAACTCCGGCGGCGCCCTTTTGCCAAAGCCATCGTGGAGCGCTTGGATGACGTCTACGCACTGAATGGTGTGGATGGATTTGCGATCCACATTCATGCCCCGTGGGGCGCAGGAAAGTCATCTGTTCTACAGATGATGCGGCAGTACCTGGAGACAGCCGGTCGGCAAAATAAAGATGTGACGGTTCCTCGTTGGGTCGTCGTAAATTTTGACGCTTGGAAAAATGAGCGACGTAATCCCCCCTGGTGGCCGCTTGTCCAAGAAATCCGAGCATCATGCCTTGAATACACGAAGGTATTCAATGAAGCAGGGTCCATCAGAATTAAATGGGATTGGTTTTGGTGGAAGATTAGAACTGACTTTCTGCCTTATGTCGTCGGAGTACTCGTAGGTGCCGTGTCATTTGTCGTATTGTCGTATACAGGCATGCAAAGTGGCTCAGGTAATCTGCTAGAGCCCGTGTTGAAAATCATTACGGCTGCGGCGGCGGTCATGGCAGCATTCATTGGTGCCAGTCGCGTTGCAATGTTCGGCTCTAGTACGAACGCGAAATTTTATGAAGATATCTCGCAGGACCCACTGCAGCGGGTTCGGTCTCTATTTGAAAAAATAGTCGACGCGACTCATGCGCCAATCTGCATCTTTATAGAAGACCTTGATCGCTGTCGGCCGGACTACGTGATTGGACTCTTGCAAGGCATTCAGACGATTTTTCGGCATAAGAGCGTTGCTTATGTTGTTGCTGCGGATCGGGCATGGGTAAGGGCGAGTTTTGAGAACCAATATAAGGACATAAGAAGCGAGGTTGGTACTCCCAGCCAACCGTTGGGATACCTTTTCCTCGAGAAGGTCTTCCAGATGTCAATTCCTTTGCCGGCGGTTGATGCCAAGACCCGTGCGGAATACTGGAACGCGTTGCTAGGTGGGCCTGCGGGTAAGTTATCGATAGATGCAGCGCGAAGTGTTCTGCCGGTATCCGAGGTGGACGTGGATGCCGAACGCTCGGATATACGCAGTAAAAATGAGAATCTGACGCGCGAGGCGGCAGAGGAGATTCTGAAACGGAACGACACGCCTGTTGTTCGCGAGGCGTTAGCACTCGAATTGTCGTCATCTCAGGCCGTGACAACAGAAGCAACGCATCTACTTGCGGAATTCAAGGATTGTGTTCCGGAAATTCCGCGTGTGATGAAGCGTATGATCAATGCTTATGCAATTCGGTATGCGATGGGATTCATGGCCGGCACCAATGTTCCAGTTAAGACGCTCGCTCGTTGGACAATTATTGAGCAAAGTGCACCCGCACTAGCGGATGTTCTGACCGCCCATCCAGACTGGGTCGAGGAGAGTGCTCAGATCCCGGAAGGCGGCCCCTTTCTCCACGATCTGAGGTCAAAGCGCTTTCGAGCCATTGTGGGCGAGGGAGACGATAGGCTCACTGCCGGGCACATCAGGACTATAACTCGTGGCGACGAGATTGCTGATGCTAATGCAGCGCCGTCATCGATCAATGAGCCGCTAGGCCGTGCGGACGCTTGACTAGAATGATAAGAAGGATTATAATCCCATCTCGGTTGGTCGTACGTTGCGATCATGACGCGCCGCTGGTCAGCCGAGACCGCACCGCCTCTCGGCGGTGCAGGTGGAGCGCCGGGAGGCGCAGCGTCCGGGCGGTGGGCCTCGCAAACTCACCACTGCGGGACGCGCGCGCCACGGGATGGGCCTCGCAAACCCATTCCGGACAACCGGACGGCGCTTGCGGGTGACTCCGCAAGCAAGGTCCGCGGCGCGCGAACCGCCCCTGATCGCAAGGGGGCGGCTTAGGGGTCTCGCAAACCCCTGGCGCCTCCCGGCGCTCCATCGCCCTCCGCAGGAGGGCACGGAAATAGGGACGGGCAACCCGGCGCCCTCGCCAAAACGGGAAGCGGAGCTTTGCATGACGCCTGCAATGCTGACGCTGGCGCCTTGCGCGGTGTATCCTCGCCGCGCTTAAGCGAAGAGATGCGGCATGGCAGCGTTCGTCTGGTTCACCAATCATCGGATGTGGCAGGTCGTCCCGCCGTTCACGAACAGCGCGGACGTGCTGAAGGCCTACATCGTGGATCCGTCGGCCTACGTGTATTGGTCGACGCCGCACCTGTTCGAGGAGATCAAGGCCGGCGATGCGGCTTACGTCTTTCGCACCGTCGACCAGCCGGGGGTCGTGGCGCGCGGCACGGTCGTGGAGCCGCCGCGACTGCTCATGCCGACGAATGCCGCCGAGTTCGCGCTACCCGATCGCCTCACGCCGCCCGGCTGGGACGAACTCGTCGCCCCGTCGTCCTGGAAAACCGGCATCCGCATCGAGCAGACGTTCTGGGATGCGCCGATCGTCACCGGCGTGCGGCCGCAAGGGGCGATCGGCCGCCTGAGCGAGGCCGAAGCCCGGTCGGTGGACGCCGAAGCGAAGGGCCGGTGAGTTCGCGTGGGGGCGCGCGCGCCCGAGCGGCCGACGAGTTCCCCGGACATGGAGCACCTAAGAAAAAAGCCGAAGCCATTGTTCTGCCGCTAAGATCGTCGATCCGAACGCGCGGAAACCAACTTGAGGCAGGTGGATGACGATCAATTCGATGCGCGCCGCGGTTCTTCGATCAGCCGTTGCGCTGGCGGCCATTCTTCCCACCGCCTCTTATGCGGCCCAGTGCGGCGGCGACTTCAACACCTTCATCAGCGCGATGTCGCGCGAGGCCGCAGCGCAAGGCATTTCGCAGAACACGATCCAGTCCGCCTTCGCCGGCATCACGCATGACCCCGCGACCGTCACGTTCGACCGGCGCCAGCGCGGCACGTTCCGCATGGACTTCAACGAGTACGCGCGCACGCGCGTCGCCGACTATCGCATCAAGCGCGGCAAGCAGATGCTCCAGCGCCATGCCGCGCTGCTCGAGCGGATCGAAGCGCAGTTCGGCGTGCCGAAGTTCGTCATCGTGGCGATCTGGGGGCTGGAGAGCGAATACGGCGCGGGCGACCTCGGCAAGCTTTCGGTGGTGCGCACCGTCGCGACGCTGGCGCACGATTGCCGCCGCACCGAGCTGTTCCAGGGCGAGCTGCTCGCCGCGCTCAAGATCATCGATCGCGGTGATCTCACGCTGAACGACCTGAAGGGCGCGCACGCGGGCGAGATCGGTCAGACCCAGTTCCTGCCGTCGTCCTATATCAAGTGGGGCGTCGACTTCGACGGCAACGGCCACGTCGACCTGCGCCACAGCATCCCGGATGTGCTCGCCTCCACGGCGAACCTGCTCAAGACCAACGGCTGGCAGCGCGGCGCGCCCTACGGCGAGGGCACGGCGAACTTCCAGGTGATGCGTGAGTGGAATCGCTCAGAGCTTTACCGCAAGACCATCGTGCTGTTCTCGGAACGGCTGCAGCAGTAGGGCGGCACCCTGCAATTCGCGTGATCGATCCGTCAATTTCATTGATCTGACAGAGCCGTGAAACGTGCTAGGGGAAGCGCGTTTCCTGACTGCCGAAGAGGATTGCGATGTCCGTTTCCGCCGGCCGTGAATTCCTGTCGATCCCGGGTCCGACCGTCATCCCGGATGCGGTGCTCGCCGCCATGCAGCGCCCGGCGGTCGATATCTATTCGGGGCCGCTGGTCGCGCTGACGGACTCGCTGCTCGCCGACCTGCAGAAGATCTTCCGCACCGCGGGCCGGACCTACATTTACGCGGCGAACGGCCACGGCGCCTGGGAGGCAGCCCTCACCAATGTGTTGTCGCGCGGCGACAAGGTGCTGGTGCTGGAAAGCGGCCGCTTCGCGATCGCGTGGGGCGAGGCCGCCAAGATGCTCGGCGCCGAGGTCGAGGTGCTGGCGGGCGACATGCGCCGCGCGATCCGGCCCGAGGCGGTCGAGGCGCGGCTGCGGAAGGGCGACGTCAAGGCCGTGCTGGTGACGCAGATCGACACGGCGTCCGGCGTCGTCAACGACATTCCGGCGATCAGCGCGGCGATCCGCGCGGCCGGCTCGGACGCGCTGTTGATGGTCGATGCGGTCGCCTCGCTCGGCTGCATGCCGTTCGAGATGGATGCCTGGGGCGTCGATGTCGCGATGTCGGGTTCGCAGAAGGGGCTGATGACGCCGCCGGGCCTGAGCTTCACGGCCGCGGGTCCGCGCGCTCGCGAGGCGCACAGAAAAGCCAACATGCGCACGCCGTACTGGGACTGGACGTTCCGCGACGGCGACGTGCACTACCACAAATATTGCGGCACCCCGCCCGAGCATCTGCTCTACGGGTTGCGCGCCGCGCTCGACCTGCTGTTTGCCGAGGGGATGGAGAACGTGTTCAACCGCCACCGCCTGCTCGCGGAGGCGACGCGCCGCGCCGTCGGCATGTGGGCCGAGGGCCAGGCGATCGGCTTCAACGCATCCGAGCCGGAGGAGCGCTCCGACACGGTGACCACCGTCGTGATGCGTAACGGCGCGGGGTCCGGCGCGATCGCGGATTACTGCCGCGAGAAATGCGGTGTGGTGCTTGGGCGCGGCCTCGGCTCGCACGAGGGCAAGGCGTTCCGCATCGCCCACATGGGCCATGTCAACGCGCCGATGATTTTGGGTACGCTCAGCGTGGTCGAGATGGCGCTTGCTTCGCTCGATGTGCCGCACGGCAAGGGTGGCATGACGGCGGCGGTCGAATATCTGGCGAAGGCCGTGCCGGCCTGACGCTTGCGTTTCGTCGCGCGCGCCCCATCTATCGGCGCATGGCACGGACCGGCACCAGTTCCTTCGGCTATGGCACCTGGAACAACGCCTCGCGGCGCGAGCGCGTCGCGCGCATCGACACGCTTGCGACGCTACTCGACACGGCCTTCGTGCTGCCCGGCACGAATATCCGCTTCGGCCTCGACGCACTGATCGGTCTGGTGCCGGGCATCGGCGATGTGATCACCACTGCGATGTCCCTCTACATCGTGCACGAGGCGCATCAACTCGGAGCGCCTTCGCACGTGATCGCCCGCATGGTCGCGAATGTGGCGCTCGACGGGTTCGTCGGTGCGGTGCCGCTGGTCGGCGATGCGTTCGACGTCGCGTTCCGCGCCAACCGTCGCAACATGCGGCTGCTGCGCGAGTGGATGGAATACGAAGGGATCAGGTGAGCGCCGCCCCGCTTGCCGGGCTCTGTCGCTGAAGAAAGAAGGCGTCAGCGCGAGGCGCGCCGGTCGTTGGCGCGGCGGGTGTCGCGCTCGCGTTGCTTCACGTCATCGTCCACCCGAATGATCCGCTCGATCTGGAGCGGCGGCATTCCGGATTTGGCGCTGATCTCGCGGTCCTGCTCCGCGATCACGTCGCGGGCCGGCTCGTCGCCGTCGATGCCGCCGAGTAGCTCCGCCGGAACGCGGCGGTTCGAGCGCTGCGTGCCGTCCTCGTAATAGACATTGAACAGCACGAATTCGCTGCGGGGCGTTGGTTTACGCGCCATGTTGTTGTTCCTGCTCTTCAAGCCGCGTGCCCGTGGCCCGAGCGGATAGGCGAAACGGCGGCGTCGCGTCAAGGCGTGAAAAAAGCAAAAAAGCCCGGCGCGGGGGCCGGGCTCTCGCAAACTTCATGTAGGGCGCGCGAACGAAAGCGCAACCGCCGTTGGTTAATCGTGGGCGATGACTTTCAGCGGGGACGCATAGGGCTCGACGCGCAACGAGTCCTGCGCGATCAGGCCGATTTTCGCGCGTGGCGCCTGTTCGAGATCGCCATTGACGCCCTTGCGCACGGCATATTGCCAGACCGAAAGGGTGCCACTCGTCTTCAGCGCTTTGGCGACCGCGCCGGCGTCGGTCCCGCCCATTCCGGCAAGCTCGGCCTGCGACAGGCCGATCACGATTTCATCCTTCACGGAAACGATCTTGAACAGGCTGGTCATCGCGGGCTCCTTCGTCGGGTTGCTGGTTTGCGCAAGCGCAGGAACGGTCGAAACGATCAGCAGCGCTGCAGTCGCGTGCAGCAGGCGTCTCCGGAACATGTCGGTCATGGGCTGTCCTGTGAGGATTGCGGAACGCACCGGCCCCCGCGCGATGCACAGGTCCGGCATGCGATCGGGCGATCGCTCCCCGTTGGTCGCGCCGGGCGGCCAAACGGTTCAGCCTTGCGGAGCGCGGCGGATGGCGGCATCAATGCGCGCATGAACGACAAGCTTGCGAAATCGGAGCAGACGAACGCCGCCCCGCGGGGCGACCTCACCGTGCGCACGATCGCGATGCCGGCCGACACCAATGCCAACGGCGACATCTTTGGCGGCTGGGTGATGGCGCACATGGACCAGGCCTGCGGCATCGCGGGCGTGGAGCGCGCGCAGGGCCGCGTGGTGACGGTCGTCGTCGAAGCAATGACCTTCATCCAGCCCATGCGCGTGGGTGACGTGCTCGAGGTCTACACCGAGGTCGTGAGCGTCGGCCGCACCTCGATGAAGATCCACGTCGAGGCCTGGGCGCAGCGCTTCCAGACCCATCATCGCGACAAGGTGACGTATGCGACCTTCACCTTCGTGCACGTCGACGACGACGGCCGCCCGCGCGCCATTCCGCCGCTGCCGTAGGGCGCAGAATGCCGCTATACTGGCGTCCGTTACAGATCAGCGCGTGAGGCTCCCATGTCCTTCTGGAAATCCCTGTTTGGCGGCGGCTCGTCCGCGAGCGCCGAGAAGCCAAGCGAGCCGGTCGACTACAACGGCTTCACGATCCGCGCTGCGCCCTACAAGGAACAGGGGCAGTATCAGACCGCCGGCCTCATCACCAAGGAGATCGGCGGCGTCTTGAAGGAGCACAAGTTCATCCGCGCCGACCGCCACGCGTCCTACGACGACGCGGTCGAGTTCTCGCTCGCCAAGGCGCGCCAGATCGTCGACCAAAGCGGCGAGCGGATGTTCAACTGACTTTCGGGATTTTCGCGTGCAGTTCGATACCAAGATCGCCATTGCGATCCGCAACGACCTGGAAACCTGGCAGAAGCTGAACGTCGCGGCGTTTCTCGCAAGCGGGATCGCGGCGGCGTTTCCCGGCTGCATCGGCGAGCCTTATGCGGACGGCTCCGGCTCGCCCTATCACGCGCTGATCGGCCAGCCGATCCTGATCTACGGTGCCGACAAGGGCGCGCTTGCCCGCGCGCTCGACCGGGCGCTGGCGCGCGACGTGAAGCCCGCCGTCTACACTGAAGAAATGTTCGCGACGACGCACGACGCGGCCAATCGGGCGGCTGTCGCCGCGGTCGCGCGCGCCGATCTCAATCTGGTCGGTCTGGCGTTTCGCGCCGAACGCAAGGTCATCGACAAGGTGGTCGATGGATTGAGATTCCACGCCTGAAGCGCCGTATCGCTATTTGCGGAACGCCGGCATCACGTCCTTGGCGAACCACGAGAGCTGATCCTTGAAGTCCTTCGGGCTCATGCCCTCGGCCCAATGGATCATGAAGTCTTCAAGGCCCGGATATTTCGCCTCGATCGACTTGATGCCGTCGATCACGTCCTTCGGCGTGCCGCAGAACCACGCCTTCTGTGCGACGCCATCGGCGAGCTTGGGCGTTCGCGCGGGTGCGCCGGGCGTGCCCCAGGTACGGCCCTGTTCGTCGGCGTAGCGCACGAACCCGAACGGCGCGAACCACTTGTAGCGCTCGTCGTGCGCGGGCTCGATGGTGCGCATCGCTTCGGCCTGGCTCGCGCCGAGGCAGACGCCGGCGCCCCAGATCACGTCCTGGCCGAGCTTCTTGTTGCGTCCGTGCTTCTGGCACGCCTCGTGATAAGCGCGGATCACGTCGTCGAGGATCTTTTCGCCGTTGAGCGTCACCATCGCCTTGAGGCCGTTCTTCGCCATCATGTCGATGGTTTTGCCGCTCGCGATCGGCATGTAGATTTCTACAGGTAAGTGCTTCGGCCGCGGCACCAGCGTGATGTCCTGCACGGTGTAGCCGCGATAGGGCACGGGCGGCGGCGCGGTGAAATATTTGCCCTTGTGGCTGAACTGCTCCTCGTTGAAGCACTTCAGCAGTAACTCGAGCCCTTCCTCGAAAATCTCGCGGTTGGCGTTTGCATCGAGCAGGGGCGCGCCGAAGCTCTCAACCTCGCGGGTGTGATAGCCGCGGCCGACGCCCATGATGACGCGTCCGTCGGTCACGATGTCGGCCATCGCGTAGTCCTCGGCCAGACGGATCGGGTGCCACATCGGCAGCACGTTGAAGCCGCAGCCGAACTTGAGGCGCTTGGTCTGGGTCGCGAGCCAGAGCCCGAGCTGGATCAGGTTGGGGAAGACCTCATAGCCCTCGCGCTGAAAATGGTGCTCGGCGGTCCACAGCACGTCGTAGCCGAGCGCGTCCATGTGCTGGGCGACGTCGCGCGCGGTCGCGAAGCCCTCCGCGAGGCGCGCATCGGAATAGCGCCGGTCGTTCGCCGGCGTGCCGTCCAGCCCGACATTGTCGAGGTCGATCTGCCCCACATAGAGGACGTGGAATTTGCTGATCATCGTTTCCACCCGGTTTCGTTCTGGTTGACCGGATGATGGAGAAGGCGGGCAGGGCGCGCAATGCACTCAGTTGCCGCTCGTTCCCGCGGAAGCGGGGGACCCAGAGCCCAGCAAAGAGCAGAACTGGATGCCCGCTTTCGCGGGCATGAGCGGAGAGAACTAGCGTGGCTCGCCGGCAAATCCCGCCTGCAGCGCCTTCAGCCGCGCGAGCGCGGCCGGCGGCAGCGGGCCTTTCTCGATTGCCGCGATGGCGGCGTCGAGCTCGCCGATGGTCGCAAGCCCGATCTCGGTGGTGGTCAGCCCCGGATGCGACAGCACGAAGCGCATCGCCATCTCGGTGAGGCTTGCGGCGTGGCCTTCCGTCACCATCGGCTCCAGCCGCCGTGCGCGCGACACATCCGCCGCGTAGCTTCCGCCCGAACCGATCGGCTCGACCACCGGCAGTCCGAGCGGATGGCGATCCTCGCGGCCTGAGAGCGCGCCGCCCGCCAGGACGCGGATGCCGATCGTGCCCATGCGTGCCGCCAGCGTGGCGTCGAGCAGCGCGCCGTAGTCCTGCGCGGGATAATTCTTCGGGATCGCCGCGCCGGCACTTGGATTGAGCGCGTTGTAGGGCACCTGCGCGGTGTCGAACGCGCCGGAGCCGACGAGGCGGTGCAGCGCAGCGGTATCGCCGATGGCCGTGAAGCCGATGAAGCGCGTCTTGCCCTGCTCGCGCAGGCGCGTGAAGGCCGCCAGAACGTCGCCAAGGATTTCATCGACGCCGAAGGTCGCGCCGTCGGCGACCGGGCCGACCGTGTTGTGGAATTGATAGAGGTCGACATGGTCGCGGCCGAGCCGCCGCAGGCTTGCCTCCATCGAGGCGGCCACGGCGGCGCCGATGCGACCGCGATCCTCCTCGGCAAGCCGCACCTTGGTGCTCAGCACGATGTCGGGCTTCAGCTTCGCGAGCACGCGACCGGTGTTCTGCTCGGACGCGCCGTTGCCGTAGGCAGGTGCGGTGTCGAAATGATTGATGCCCGCCGCAAGCGCGCGCGCAACCGCGCGCTCCTGCTCGGCCGGCTCGCCGCGCGTCATCAGCCCGCCGACCGCACCGCAGCCGAAGGTGAGGGCCGAGATCGAAAGTCCGGTGCGGCCGAGCGTACGTTTGTCCATCGGGCGGCTACACCGCCTCGATGATGCGGATGTCGCGCTCCGCGCCATTGCCGAGCGCATCAAGCGCGGCCTTGTATCCGGCAGAGTCATGCGCGGCGGTGGCGGCCGCGACGCTCTCGAACTCGATCAGAACGGTGCGCTGGTTAAGGCCGGCCTCATAGGTCTTCGACGGCATGCCGCGCGCAAGGAATTTTCCGCCCGCGGCCTGGATCGAGGGGCCGGCGAGCTTGGCGTATGCGGCGAGCGCATCCGGATTCGAGATCGACCGATAGGTCGCGACCCAATAAGCCTTGGCCATGTTGCTTTCTCCCTGTTGTTGGTTGTGCCGGGCGCCGCGATCTCGGCGGTGGCATTCGGTAGGTGCGTTACCGGCCATGATAGAGGGCGTGCGCCGCCGCGCCTAGGAGGGAACCGGACGGGTGCGGGCCGCGTTGCGCCAGAGGAGGCTCCGCCATGCCGACCGATCCGCTCACGCAAGGGAAAATCCGCTCCGGCCGCGACGATGGACGGCCCACCGAGGACGATATTGCGCGCGAGCGCCAGGGCCAGCAGGGCACGCCCGGCGAGGCCAAGGCACCGGTCAAGAGTGATCGCGCGCTGCAAAATCCAACGCCGATCGACCCGGGCCATGTGGCCTGACAAGGGCGTGAGGCGCGCCGCGCACGCCTTGCGGCGTGCCGCAATTGGCCTACGATCCACCGTGGAATAGTTCAAAGGCGGAGGCACCCATGCGGCTGCTCGCACTCATCGGAGCTGTCGGACTCGTCATCGCGGTCGCGGCTGGCGTGTTCTTCTTCGGCGGCTTCTTCAATGTCGCGGCGACCAATCCGGAGCCCGCGCCGGTTTCCTGGGCGCTCATCAAGGTGCGGATGGCTTCGGTTGACCGCAATGCGACGACGCCTCCGCCGGCCGGATATGACGCCGCCGACAAGGTCCAGGCCGGTGCGAAGGCTTACCTGGCGCGCGGCTGCACCAATTGCCACGGCGCGCCCGGCGTCGAGTGGCAGAAGTTCTCCGAAGGGCTGCGTCCCGACCCGCCCGATCTGACCAAGATCGTCAAGGAGCGCGAGCCGCGCCATCTGTTCTGGGTGATCAAGAACGGTATCAACATGACCGGCATGCCGAGCTTCGGCGCGACCGGCATGGAGGATCCGGAAATCTGGTCGGTGGTGGCGTTCCTAAAGAAGCTTCCCGATGTCTCGGAGGCCGACTTTAAGACATGGACTGCGAAATAGAGGCGAAAAGCCCCAAAAAGCTGTCTAACCGTTCATTTTTTCCGCGGTGCGGGTTCAAATTTCGGCCAAATTGCAGGGGCTTATGTGTCCGGTCCGCGTGTGCGGATATCTTAGGAAGGCCCTGCGATTCGGCCCCCGCCGACCGCAACGTTGGAGATGCTCATGAAGAAGATTTTCGCCGCGATCGCCGCGCTTGCGATGGTCGCCACGCTGACGGTGGCCGCGTCCACCGATGCCAATGCCCAGTTCCGTCGCTGGGGACCCGCGGTCGGTCTCGGTGTTCTCGGCGGCATCGTCGTCGGTTCGATCATCGCGAGCCGCTATGGCCCGCAGTACGTCGTCGAGCAGGGCTATGAGCCCTATCCGGTCTATCGCGCTCGCGGCCCGGTCGACTGCCCCGGCGGCTACTGGGCCCGCCGTGAGGTCGTCGATCAGTGGGGTAACGTGCGCTACAGCCGTCCGCGCTTCTTCTGCCCGGAAGGCGGATACTGATCGCTGGATGGTTTGAGACAAAAGGCCCGGGCATCCGCCCGGGCCTTTTTGATTTTTCCCATGCCGGCAATCAACGCCGCATGTGATCCAGCACCGCTGACGTCGGCCAGCAATCGACCTTCAATCCATTTTGCTTCTGGTAGGCGCCGAGCGCCGCGCGCGTCAGCATTCCGGCCTTGCCGTCGATCTTGTCGCGGTAGATGCCGAGCTCGGTCAGACGCTTCTGCATCGCTTCGAGGTCGCGGCTTTTCAGTTGCGTGACCTTCCCCCACGGCTGCTCGAACGGCTTGGGATCGATGATGCGATCGCTGAGGTGGCCGACGAACAGCACATAGAGGTCTGAGTAGTTGTAATCCTTCAGCACGAAGTAGTTCTTCGGCGCGAGGAACGCCGGTCCATAGAGCCCGGCCGGCAACAGCAGCGAGGCCTTCTCGGCGGCCTCGCCGGCATCGAGCGTGCGCGCGCGTGCGAGCACATAGCCGCGCTTCACCCACTCGCCGAGCGGCAGCGTGACCGAGGGCTCCGCGATGGTGCAGTCGACGGTCTTCGGAACGCGCACCTCGTAGGCCCAGCGCCGGCCCGCCTGCCAGCCGTCGGTCTTCAGATGATTGGCGAGCGACGCGAGCGCATCCGGCACCGAATTCCAGATGTCGCGCTTGCCGTCGCCGTCGAGATCGATCGCGTATTTGTAGAAGCCCGATGGCAGGATCTGCGCGTGGCCCATCGCACCGGCCCAGGAGGAGCGCATGTCGGCAAGCGAAACGTGGCCTTCCTGCACGATCTTGAGCGCGAGGATGAATTCGTTGCGGAAGAAATCCTTGCGGCGGCCGACATAGGCCTGCGTCGCCAGTGCGCGGATCGCCGGGTAGGGCATCTTCGCGGTGCCATAGCCGGTCTCGCGGCCCCAGATCGCCAGCACGATGCCGGGCGGCACGCCGAAGCGCTGCTCGATCTTGGTGAGCGTCGCGCGGTGCTGTTCGAGAAGCTTGCGGCCGCGCTCGGCGAGCCGGTCGAAGGAGGATTCCTTCAGATACTCGGCCGGCGTCTGCACGAATTCGGCCTGCGCCGCGCCGGTGATGGGACGGCCGGGCAGATCGAGATCGGGCAACGACAGATCAGGCTCGAGATCGCGCGTTGCTCGGTCGAAGGTCGCGCGCGAGACGCCCTGCTGTTGCGCCTCCGGCCACACGCCGGCGAGCCATTTCTGGAATGCCGCGTCCGCCGCATGCGCGGCCGGCGAGGTCAGCGCGAAGGCAAGGACGAGCGCCGCGATCCGCAACACCGGCACCTCCGTTTGCACACCTTCTAATCGTGCGTCTTGCCGCCGTGATAGGTCGGCGCGCTCAGCCGCTCCACTCCCGCAATGCCGAGCGCGGAGAGGATGAAGATCGTATGGATGATCGCCTGCCACATCACGCCCGTCTCGGTGAACGTGGCGGCAGCACCCTCCTTGCCGAGCTGCCCTGCGTAGATGAACGTACGCAGCAGGTGGATCGACGAGATGCCGATGATCGCCATCGCGAGCTTGATCTTCAGCACACTCGCGTTGACGTGGGAGAGCCATTCGGGCTGGTCTGGATGCTTCTCCAGTTCCAGCCGCGACACGAAGGTCTCGTAGCCGCCGACGATCACCATGATCAGCAGGTTCGAGATCATCACCACGTCGATCAGGCCCAGCACGACCAGCATGATTTCCTGCTCGGTGAACTTCATCGCCCCGAGGACGAGGTGCCAGAGCTCCTTCAGGAACAGGATGACGTAGACGCCCTGCGCGACGATCAGGCCCACATACAGCGGTAGCTGCAGCCAGCGCGAGCCGAAGATCAGCGACGGCAGCGGACGCAGGCCGGGATACGCCTTTGGGGGGATCGGATCGTCGGCAGCCATCGACATCGGGGCGCGCTCCGCTCATCGTGCCGGACGCGCGCCACGGCGGCGCGCACACCGGCTTGCGCCGACTTATATTCGATTCGGTGACCGGCGTTTGAAGCGTGCGGGCACGCGCCCAAGTGCCGCAGACTGGGGGCTCGGGACCGCTAGGCTGTGCCCCGTCCTGCCAGCAGCGCCGCGACCGCGCGGTTGAAGCGCGCGGGATTGCAGTCGCGCGTGACGCGCTCCAGCGCATTCCTGCGCAGGCGCTTCCACAAGGCGGCATCGCCGTGCAGCCGCAGGCATTGCGCCGCGAAATCCTGCGGCGAGGCCGCGACCAGCACCTCGTGCTCGTGATTCCAGCCGAGTTGCCCGGCGAGCAGCGGCGTGACCACCGCCGGCACGCCATGGGCGGCGGCATCGAGGACCTTCAGGGGAAGGCCCGAGGCAAACCGCGTCGGCGCGACGAAGACGCGCGCCGTTCCGTAGACCGCCGTGAGGTCGGACAACGGACCGAGCAGCGTGGCGACGCCGTCCGCGCGGCTTGCGACCTGTGGCGCCCGCTCGATGCCGGCGATCGCGAACGGGACCTCGCGGCCGATCTCGCGGCGAATGTCCGGCAGCACGTGATCGATGAACCAGAGCAGCGAATCCGAGTTCGGCGTATCATCCGCGTAGGCCGGGCCGACGAAGAGGAAGCCGTCGCGCCGATCAAAGGCAGCCGGAGTCGGGTTCGGCGCGACCGCATGCCCAAGAACGCGCACGTCGGCGTGGCCCGCGGCGCGGAAGGCCGCCGCAGTCTGCTCGTTCACCGCAAGAACGGTAGGCAGGCCTTCGGCGAGCGCGACCTCATCGGCGAGCGCGCGCTCGCGCGCCTCGTGCGGCATCGGCTCGCCGATCACCTCCTGCTGTATCGCTTCGCGCACCGCGAACAGCGCCTCGGCGTCGTAAACGACCGGAAGCGCGCCGAGCCGGTCCGGGCCGACCACCAGCCGAAAGGCGTTCATGTTGTGCGGGCGCGATACGATGATCAGATCGAAGTCCGCGAGATGGCGGTCAAGAAAGGGCGCAAAATTCTCGCCGCCGCGACCCGGCGCAATCTCGGCTTGCGGCAGCAGGGTTTCGGCGGTGCCGAGGCCGGCCGGAGTCTCGTGGACAGCCAGCACGGTGAGCCGTGCGCCGGCCGCGATGATTGCGTGCAGCAACGCGTGTGCACGCGGCGCGCCGCTGCCGGCGCGCGGATCGGGTATCCAGTCATCAATGAAGAGAACGCGGGAAGGCATTCAGGTTTTCCCGTGCCAAAAGGATGCCGCCGCACACAGCAACTGCCTGTGTCACGGCTCGTCCCTTGGCACGTCGCATCGTCCCCGCGGATGGAACTCTACCTGATCCGGTGTTCGAATTCAGGCAAAATGTCTGGGACGGGTCCCTATGGGGTATGGCAACCAGCCCGCGAGGCGTTATGGTTGCGGCATCAGGCGCGCTGCTACATGAAGGTCGTGATTCACTATTGCGGCAGTTGAGGCTACGAGCCCAAAGCCCTCGGTGGGGAGTGACATGGCGACGACGGAAACACCGGCCGCGGTGCAGGTTTTACCTGCCGTGAAGCCGAAACGGCGGAAATGGGGTTGGATTTTCTTTGCTCTCTTCGTCGTTCAGGCGTTTGTCTTCGGAGGCATCATTGGCAAGCTTTACACAGATGCCGCGAGCGACCGGTCCTTCGCCCGCCACATGCGCACCAGCCCAACCAAAGACTGCGATACGTATTGTCAGATGAGCTCGTCACAGTCCTCCAGCATGATGGCCCGAGGCAAACAGTCCTCGGCCAATGCCTTGTTGGTGGTCGCCGTCGTCACCTCGATCGTGACGCTGGTGCTCGGTTTCATCGGTACGCGCCGTCGCAAGGAGCCCGTGCCGGCCGCTTGACGCCGTTTGCGAGCTACTTGACGCCAGCGATCTGGACGTCGAACCACGCGAGCTGGCGTTTCCAATCGGCGTTGTCTGGCGCCGCGCGCACGAGTTGCAGCATGGTGGCTTGTCCCTTGCGGAGCGCCGCCAGCCGGTTCGGCGTGTCCTTGGCGCGCTCGTAGGTCTTGGCAAGCTTCATCTGCATTTCGACAAGCTCGAACTGCCAGCCTGCGTGCGATGGGACGGCCGCGATCAGCTTCCCCAGAATTGCGGCGCTCATATTGTAGGACTCGATCGCGTCCCGGAACTGTCCGGCCGCGGCCTGTGCGTCGCCGACGAGCTCACGCGCATCCGCGGCATCGTGCTGCCAGCCGGCGTTGCTCGGGTTCGCCTTCGCGATCGGTTCGATGATCTCAAACCCGCGCCGGAACGACGCGAGCGCGCCTGAGATGTCGTTAGCGGCGGTCTGTATGTTGCCGATGCCCGAATACGCCACCGACAGTTCGCGTTGCCAATCGTAATTGTTTGGAGCGGATTTGGTGAGCTGTTCAAGGAGGCTAATTGATGCGCGATACGACGCGAGGGCTCCTGCATTGTCTTTCTGGGCGGCCTGGAGAGCGCCGATCTTGCTCTGCGTCACCGCAAGGTCGCGCTTCCAGCCGCCGTTACTTGGATCGAGCTTGGTGAGACGCTCAAGCGTCGCCAAACCCGTGCGATACGATACTATCGCGGCCGACAGATCGCCCTGCGCGACATGCGCCGCGGCGAAATGGTCATGCGACACCGCGACATCGCGCAGCCAGCCCGAGTTTTTCGGGTCCGCCTTGACCAGCTTCTCGCGTATTGCCAACGCCTCGCGATAAGACGCAAGCGCCTCGCGCGCGCTTTTGAGCGCGATGTGAGCCTCGCCGACCTTCTCGTGCGTGACCGAAAGTTCGCGCTGCCAGGACGAACTTGCCGGATCGCTGGCGGCAAGGCGCGTCATTATTGCAAGCGCCGCGCGGCTCGTGTCGAGCGCCTCGCGCAAGTTCCCCTGCGCAACCTGGATCTGACCGACCCGCCCATGCATGATCACGAGCTGCTGCTGCCACTGTGCGTTGGAGGGGTCCGACTTCACCAGCGCATCCGCGATCGCGACAGAGGTGCGGTGTCTCGCCAATGCCTCGACGAGATCACCCTGCGCTGCGAGCGCATCTCCGACGCGCGAATGGGCGAGGGCCAGGTCGGATTTTCGCGCGGCGTTCGAGGGATCGGCCTTGACGACTTGCTCCAACGCGGCAAGCACATCCCGGCTTGCCTGGACGGCCTCGCGCAAATTGCCCTGCGCGAGCAAGGCCTGTGCGACTTTGTCCGCGGCGACTGACAGTTCGCGCTGCCATCTCGGCTCGGACGGCCGGATTTCCGCCACTCGCTTCAGTGCCCGCACGCTCTCGCGATACGATGCGAGCGCGTCGGGCAACTGACCCTGTGCGAGGAGTATGTCACCAATTTTTCCCTGCACCGTGCCGTAGTCATGCAGCCAGAAAGGATTTTCGGGGTTGGCTTTGGTGAGCAGTTCTGCGGTGGCCAAGCCCTTGCGGAATGAGGCGAGCGCGACGTCGAGGTTGCCTTGAGCGACGCGCACGTCGCCTACGCGCATGTGTGCGACCGCCAATTCGCGCGCGATTTCGGGGTTGCGAGGATCGCTGCTGACGAGTTCGTCTAAGATCTGCGCCGACTGCTCGGCGGCGCTCGCCGCGCCGGCCGTATTGCCGACCGCGAGCAGTGCGGTCACGGTTTCGCTATGCGCCAACGCAGCGCTGCGTTTGAGTTCGGCCGAGAAGCCGCTGGACTTCATCAATTCGCGCTGCAAGCCGCGCGCTCGCTCCAGCATGTCCTTGATCAGCTCGGCTGACGTGCCCTGTGCCTCGCGAAAGCGTTGCGCCAAATCGACCACAAGGCCGTTCGCAGTCTTCGTCGCCGCGGCGAGCGCGGCTTCCGCGCGAAGACGTTGTTCGTTCGCAATCGTGGCCTGCCAGTACGCGACCCCAGCGAGAACAAGAGCGACCACGAGGCCCGCGCCCAGACTTGCGGTGAGCAGGTTGCGCCGCTTGGTCGCACCGTGGCGGCTGCCGGTGACGAAGTCCAGCGTCTCGGCGGTCGGCGCGGGTGCACCGGTAGGACGCGAAGAGATCCAGCGCTCGGCTTCTTCCAGCGCGGGTGAGCGCAACAGGAGTCCGTTCGGACGCCCGCTCGCCGACCAGCGCCGCGCCGCCTCGCCGTAGGCAGTATGCTGTCGGATCCATCCGATGTCGGTCCGCAGCGCCTCGGCGAGCCGGTCCGCGCTCGCCTCGAAGTCATGGGGCTCATTGAAGAAGATGAAATTGAGCCGCCGCAGCGGCTCCGGCACAGCGGCATCATCCGCCGGCCGGCAGACGATCGGCGCAAAGCGCTTGTTCAGCGCGGCCGCATGCGCGATCTCCTTTTGAGCGACCTCGGAGGCGACCGCGTCGGGGGACAGCACGAACACCACCGTGTCGGCACTGCCGATCAGCGTCTCGATGCGCTTCCACCAGTCCTCAAACGCGTAGATTTCCGCGCGGTCGATCAGCGGCTCGAAGCCGCGCGTTTTGAGCGCCGCCTCGAGCCGGTCCGCGAAGGCCATGTCCTTGCGCGAATACGAGATGAAAACTTTTGCCTTCATCCCGTGGTCCGGCGCCACCTCCGTACCCGTTCCCATGGCGGGAGCATCGTGATTGAGTACCGCGCTGGCAAGCCCAGACTATACTGGCTGGCGGATTGCCGGACGCGGCGCTATGGTCGGTGGCCCGGAGCGCCACATGAAAATCGTGATTCACTATTGCGGCAGTTGAGGCTACGAGCCCAAAGCCCTCGGTGCGAGGGCACGACTGCAAAAGCTGACTGATGCCGACATCGAACTCGTCCGCTCTGGCGGCGGGGTGTTCGAGATATTCGTCAATGGCCAATTGAAATTCTCCAAGAAGGCACTCGGCCGTTTTCCAACCGACGCCGAAGTCGACGCGCTGGCGCAGGTTTGATAGCCAAGCGGGTGATTGCGTCTGCGGCTGAAGTCGCCCAGCATGGCGGTGCCCATGAAAATCACCGACATCGCGATCCACGTCCTGAAGAGCCCGCTCGCAGAGCCGTTCGCGTTTTCGCAAGGCTGGGTGCGGCAGCGCTCGGCGACGCTCGTCGAGGTGATGACCGACGAGGGTATCACGGGCTGGGGCGAGGCTTTCGCGCAAGGGCTGGAACCGCCCGAGATCGCCGCCACTGTGATCGACAAGGCGCTGCGGCCGCTCGTCACCGGCGCCGATCCGCTCGACACCGAAGTACTGTGGCATCGCATGTACCACATGACGCGCGATTATGGCCGCAAGGGCTCGGTTGTTTCCGCGATCAGTGCGATCGACATGGCGCTGTGGGACATCGCCGGCAAGGCGCACGGCGTTCCGATCTACCGATTGCTCGGCGGCGCATTCCGCACGCGCGTCCAACCCTACGCGACGGGCTTCTACCGCATCAAAGGGCAGGGGGAAGGCAAGCGTCTCGCCGAGGAAGCGCTTCGGCATTTCGAGGCCGGTTTCTCGCTGATGAAGGTGAAGCTTGGCTACGGCGTCGACGACGACATCGCCTGCATGCGCGAGATCGGCCGCGCGATCGAAGGCAAGCCGATCACGCTCATGGTCGACACAAACCACGCCTACGGCCGCGCCGAGGCGCTGCGGCTTGGCCGCGTGCTCGAAGATTACGCGCTTCGCTGGTACGAGGAGCCGGTCGCGCCCGAGGACCTCGCGGGCTACGTCGAGATGCGGGCGAAGCTCACGATGCCGATCGCGGGCGGCGAGAACGAGCACACGCTGTTCGGCTTCCGCGAGTTGCTCGCGGCTGACGCGGTCGACATCGCGCAGCCCGACATCGGCTCATGCGGCGGCATCACGGCGGCGCGCCACATCATGGCGCTGGCGCAGGCGCACGGCGTTCAGGTGAACCCGCATGTGTGGGGATCGGCGGTCGCGCAGGCCGCTTCACTTCAGGTGATCGCCGCCGTGCCGGTCGCGCATCACTCGCTCTACCCGCAGGAGCCGGTGCTGGAATACGACCGGTCCTCGCACCCGTTCCGCCAGCAGTTGGTGAAGGAGCCGATCGGCCTGACGGATGGGTTGGTAGCGATTCCGGACAGACCGGGGCTGGGCATCGAGATCGATCGCGCGACGATCGAGAAGTATCGGGTTTGATCAGCTCTCTCTCTTCCGCTCGTCCCCGCGAAAGCGGGGACCCAGTGTTTTGGCCAAGAGCTGGATTCCCGCTTTCGCGGGAATGAGCGGTGCGGATAGCTACCTTGAAAACTTCTTGTACTTGATCCGGTGCGGGATGGTTGAATCGATCCCCAGCCGCCGCTTCTTGTCTTCCTCGTAGTCCTGAAAGTTGCCCTCGAACCACTCGACGTGGCTCTCGCCCTCGAAGGCGAGCATGTGGGTCGCGATGCGGTCGAGGAACCAGCGATCGTGGCTGATGATGACGGCGCAGCCGGCGAAGTCCTCCAGCGCTTCTTCGAGCGCGCGCAGCGTGTCGACATCGAGATCGTTGGTCGGCTCGTCGAGCAACAGCAGGTTCGCGCCCGACTTGAGCATTTTTGCTAGATGCACGCGGTTGCGCTCGCCTCCGGAAAGCGCGCCGACCTTCTTCTGCTGGTCCGCGCCCTTGAAGTTGAACGCCGAGACATAGCCGCGCGAGTTCACTTCCTTCTTGCCGAGCATGAGCTGATCGAGCCCGCCGGAGATTTCCTCCCAGACGTTCTTCCCGCCATCGAGCGCGTCGCGGCTCTGGTCGACGTAGCCCAGATGCACGGACTCGCCGACCTTGATCGTGCCGCCATCAGGCTTGTCCTGTCCGGTGATCATGCGGAACAGCGTGGTCTTGCCGGCGCCGTTCGGGCCGATCACGCCGACGATGCCGCCGGGCGGCAGCTTGAAGGTGAGGCCGTCGATCAGCAGGTTGTCGCCAAATCCCTTCTTCAGGTCGGTGAACTCAACGACGTTCTGACCCAACCGCTCGGCCACCGGAATGACGATCTGCGCCGTGGTGGTCTGCTTCTCGGCCGCCTGTTTGAGCAGGTCCTCGTAACGCTGGTAGCGCGCCTTGGATTTTGCCTGCCGGGCTTTCGGAGACGCGGAAACCCACTCCTGCTCGCGCTGAAGCGTGCGCTGGCGCGATTCCTCCTCGCGGCCTTCCTGCGCGAGGCGCTTCTGCTTCTGCACCAGCCAGGACGAATAGTTGCCCTCGTAGGGAACTTTCCAGCACAGTGGGATCCGAAGCTTGGAATTCACGTGACTTGAAGTCGCGGC
>JADMIO011260337.1_pt1 | contig 40595 bp, 36 predicted proteins | sample 8958161 | NCBI WGS metagenome assembly JADMIO01 (sample SAMN16585339, study PRJNA669376) | soil metagenome | isolation source: Crop rotation soil | place: USA: Cullars Rotation, Alabama | collected 2011
CCGCGACTTCAAGTCACGTGAATTCCAAGCTTCGGATCCCACTGTGCTGGAAAGCCGACCGACTGGAGGATGTACTTGCTGTCGTTGGTCGCGTCGCCGTAGGTCTCGAACGCGACGAGGCGTCCGTTGCGCGCGACGGCGACCTGCACGCTCGGCGCGTGTCCCTGTTCCACTTCGAGGCGGGCTCGGCGGAGGAAGAGCTCCAACCGGGTCGGGTCGACCCCGACTTCTTCAGGAGACGCCAGCTCGAGGTTCATCGATTGCACGGGCTCGTCGTATCACGCGTCGAATGCGGAGGCCAGACGTCGCCGGCCGTGGACGGCACTCCCGCACACCGCTTGGGTCAGGCGTAGCGGCCCACGCCCAACGCCTGCTCGACCGACCCGCCCATGATGAGCGCCTGCTGCTCGAACGGAAGACCTGCGACCACTTCGGAGTAAGCGAGCGGGTCGGCCATCCCCTCCGGGTGGGGGAAGTCGGAGCCGAACATGAGGTGGTCGGCGGGGATCCCCAGGTCGAGGAGCTCCTTGGGATTGCGCTCGTGGAACGCGTGCACCCACACGCTCCGGTTGAACAGCTCGACCGGGTTCTCGTCGAAGAGCACGGGCGTCTCGTCCCAGGCTCGCTGCAACTTGGCGTAGAAGGGCCGAATCCACACGGCAGAGAACTCCACCGGCATGAACTTGAGCTTCGGGAACCGGGTGGCGAGACCATGCCCGATGATCGACGCCATCGCGTCGACGAGGTTGTCCTTCTCCGACGACAGGATGAGGAACGCGGGTGACGACGAACCGCGCTTCTCCTTGGCGCGGATCACGAACTCGCGGTCGCCGAGCCCTTCCCATTCGTTGGTGTACCTCGTGTAGCCCGAATCGCCCGAGTGCATGCCCACGACGAGCCCGAGCTCCTGCACGCGCTCCCAGAACGGGTCGAACTCCGCCAGCGCGAACGACTTCCGGCCCTTCCACGTGGGGACGGGCGCGACGCGGATCAGGAAGAGCTTGGCGCCTCGTTCAGCCACGTACTCGAGCTCGCGTAGCGCGACGTCGTTGCCGGCGGCGAGGCTGATGATCGGCGTCGAGAAGATCGCGTCCGAGTACGCGTAGCTCCAGTGCTCGTGCAGCCACTCGTTCATCGCGTGGATCACCGCGCAGGCGGCGTCGGGGTCGAGGGCGAGGCGTTCCTCCACCTGGTTCACCAGCGTCGGCCACAGCAGCGTGCGGTCGATGCCCATCTCCTTCATCAGCTCGAGGCGTGGTTCGGGGTCGAAGAACGCCTCGATGCCGGGCATCGCGACCAGCTTCCCGAACCCGACGGTGCGCGCTGTGCTGGTGTCGCCGCTCGCTTCTGGGTTCGCGGTGACGTCGAAGCCGGCGCCGCCGGGCACCGCGACCCTCGAGAACGTCGGGTTGGGGATGTGCTCGGAGATCCGGTCTTGGATCGCAAGCTTGGTGCGGCCGTCGATATCGATGTACCGGACGATTCCTTCGTACTCCGGCGGGAGGAACTTCGTGAGCGCGTCGCGCGTCTCGTAGAGGTGGTTGTCGGCGTCGAACGTCGGGTACGGCAACTCGCGGTGCGTGACCTCGATGAACTCCGTGGCGGTCATGTGCTCTCCTCCGAACGGCGGTGCGACGCCGAGCAAATCCGCGGCGCGAACAGGTTAACGACCGGTCCGATCCGACCCCACCCGCTGCGTGTGTTCGATGAGAAGGTCCGCCGTTAGCATCCGATCGATGGTGGCGACGATGCGCGCATGACGGTCGACGCCGGGGTTCCGTCGCTCGCGGTCGAGCAGGAGACGGCCGCTCGGCGCTGGGTCGTGCTCGTCTCGATCGCCGCGAGTGCGCTCATCGTGTCGGTCGACAGCACGGTGCTCTCGGTTGCCATCCCGACGGTGCTGCGCGACTTCGACACCACGCTGCCCAGCCTGCAGTGGGTCCTCACCGGCTACTCGCTCGTGTTCGCCGCGCTCCTCGTGATCGGCGGTCGTCTGGGCGACCTCCACGGCCATCGCAAGATGTTCGTGATCGGCAGTTCGCTCTTCGCGGTCGGTTCCTTGCTCGCGGCGTTCTCGTGGTCGGTGCCCAGCCTCTTCGTGGGCGAGGCGCTGATCGAGGGCATCGGCGCGTGCCTGATGCTGCCGTCGGCGCTCGCCATGGTGTCGACCGGATTCCACGGCCGTCATCGGGCGGTCGCCTTCTCCATGCTCGGCGCCGCCGTGGGGCTCGGCGCTGCGCTCGGGCCCCTGCTCGGCGGTTTCTTCACCTCGGAGCTGAGCTGGCGGTACGCGTTCGGCATCAATGTCGTCATCGCACCGTGTGCGGTGCTCGGCGTGCTCCTGTTCCTGCCGCCGTCGAAGCGGGGCACCACCCGCCGACAGCTCGACGTCGCCGGCGCGCTGCTGATCGCCAGCGGCATGTTGCTGCTCGTGTTCGCGATCAGCGAAGGCGGGAGTTACGGCTGGTGGGAGCCGACGCGCACGTTCAGCATCGGCGGGAGCGCGCTGTGGCCCGCATCGTTCTCGGTGTCACTGGTGCCGGTCGCGTTCGTCGGCGCTGCGGGGCTCCTCACGACGTTCGTGGTCGTCGAACGGCGAAAGGAGCGCGCCGGCCGTGATCCGCTGTTCGAGTTCAGCGAGCTGCGGCACCGCGGCTTCCGGTTCGGCCTCGTCACCACCGGCGTCCTCGCGATGGGCCAGCTCGCGCTCGTGCTCGTCCTGTCCGTCTTCCTCCAGGGCGCGGCGCGACTGAGCGCGCTCGAGGTCGGTGTGTGGCTCATCCCACTCGGCGTCGCGATCATGCTCGGCGCCCGCCTCGGCGCGATCGTGACCAACCGCTACCACGCGGTCACGACGGTTCGGTGCGGCCTCGTCCTTCAGTCCATCGGCATGCTCGTCATCATCACGCAGGTGGCACCGGGGATCGCGTTCTGGGAGCTCGCCATCGGGTTGGTCGTCTACGGCGTGGGAATCGGCGCGTCGAGCGCGCAGCTGGTCAACGTCGTGCTCTCCGACGTCGATCCCTTGAAGTCCGGCGTCGCCAGTGGGACCAACTCGACCGTGCGTCAGGTCGGAGCGGCGCTCGGGATCGCGACCGTCAGCACGATCCTCACCGAGCAGACCATCCACCACGCCGCCGCCAACATCAAGGCGAGCAACGTCTCCGCGCGGCTCCAGGAGCACGCGATCACGATGCTCGATCGGTTCGGCACGAGCTTCTCGCCCCCGGCAGGCGCGAAAGCGCACGACGCAGCGACGTTGATCGGGGCGCTGGCGAGCGGCGTTGCCGACGCCGCCCGCCCCGCGTTGCTGTTCGGGTTGGCGACGATGGTGACGGCGCTCGTGCTGTCGTTCCTGATCCCGCGCCGCTCGGTGTCTCGCCGAGCTCCGTCCGCCGACGAGCCGGCGATCGAGCTCCTCGACGCGCTCGCGGCCTACGAGCCGGTCGAGGCGGTCGAGCCCGCGGGGGAGACGGTGACCGACCCGCGCTCCGCATGAATGCGCGTCGATCAGTCGCCCGGTCGGCTCAGAGATCGGGGAACTGCTGGTTCATCTCGCCGACGGGCCCGCCGTCGACGTCGATCAGCTGGCCCGTGATGTACGAGGCGGCGGGCGACGCCAGGAACACCGCGACCAGCCCGATGTCATTCGGGGTTCCGAGGCGCCGCATCCGGACGCGGCCAGTCAGCATCTCGAGGATCCCGTCGCGCCCGGCGACGACCGCCTTCATCGCCTCGGTCTCGATGATCCCGGGGTGGATGCCGTTCACCCGGATGCGCGGCCCGAGCGCCGCGGCCATCGAGCGGGTCGCGTAGAGCAGCGCGCCCTTCGAGGCGTCGTACGACAGGTGACCCCGCGTCGGGTTGTGGATCGCGCCCGACACGATGTTGATCACCGAGGAGCCCTCGCGCTCGAGGAGGTGTGGGGTCGCCCGCTGCACGAGCGCGAACGGGACGGTCACGTTGAAGTGGAAGGCCTCCTCCATCTCCTCGGCGGTGTTGTCGAGGAAGGCGCGCCACATGTCGCCGCCACCCGCGCAGTTGACGACGACGTCGATGCCGCCGAGCTCGCTCGCGGCACGGTCGACCAGACCCTCCAGCGCATCGACGTCGGTCACGTCGGCGGGCATCGGAAGTGCCCGCCCGCCCGAGCTCTCGATGTCGGCGGCGGTCGCGTCGACCTGTTCCTTCGTGCGCGACACGAGCGCGACCGCAGCGCCGGCGTCGGCGAACGCGCGCGCGATGCCCGCACCGATTCCGCGGCCGCCGCCGGTGATCACCGCTGCCTTGCCGGCCAGCGAGAACGGATTCGACGTGGTCATGGGTGGAACTCCTCGGGCTGAACGACGATCGAAGCCCATCTCTACTACGGCACGCGGGCCGACGCACACTGGTGGTCGTCACGAGCGAGGGAGGAACGAAGCCATGGCTGCGCACGGAGACTGGGCGGACAAGTTCGCGATCCAGGAGACCATCAATCGCTACAGCGATGCGGCGAACCGGGCCGACTGGGACGCGCTCGAGTCGTGCTACGCCCCGGGCAGCATCTGGGAGGTCACCGAGCCGAACCGCATCCGCTTCGAGGAGCCGGCCGCGATCCGCGAGGGGGTGATGCGCTACATCGCCGACGTGGACACGTTCGTGCAGACGGTGCACAACACCGTGATCACCCTGCACGGTGAGGGACGTGCGAGCGCGCGATCGATGTTGCAGGAGATCGTCCGGACGGAGGGCAGGTTCGACGTGATGTTCTGGGGCGTCTCCTACGACGAGCTCGTCGAACACGAGGGCACCTGGAAGTTCGCGGCTCGACGCTTCCGCGGCGTGTACCACGACACCAGCGCCATGGGCGGTGCGTGCACGTTGTTGCGGAGCGAGCTCGACTGACCACTGGTACCGTCCGTCCATGCGCGCAGGGGTGATGTTGGGTGTCGGTGAATTCGCGGTCGAGGATGTCGCCGTGCTCGACCCGGGCCCGCGCGACGTCGTCGTCGAGATCGGCGCGAGCGGCGTGTGTCACAGCGACGTGTCCGTGCTGAACGGAGACGCCGGCTACCCGCCGCCCGTGGTGCTGGGTCACGAGGGCGCCGGCACGGTCACCTGGATCGGGAGCGAAGTGTCACGCGTCGCGGTCGGAGACCGGGTCATCGCATCGCTGAGCCCGGTGTGTGGAACCTGTTGGCACTGCCGGCGCAACGAGACGCACCTTTGTACCGGGGTCGGGCGAGGGGTGTTCGTGCCGCGGATCGAGCGGCACGACGGTACGCAGGTCGGCGCGCTGGCGGGACTGGGTACCTTTGCCGAGGCGATGACCTCGAACCAGTGGTCGCTCGTCCCGGTGCACACCGATCTTCCCGTCGAGCAGCTTGCATTGCTCGGGTGTGGTGTCACGACCGGACTGGGTGCTGTCCTCAACACCGCCGATCCGAAGCCCGGCGACACGATCGCGGTGATCGGCTGCGGTGGCGTCGGCATGGCCGCCATCCAGGGTGCCCGCGTCGCGGGGGCGGGCCGCGTGATCGCGATCGACCCGGTTGCAGCGAAGCGCCACGCGGCGCTCGCGCTCGGTGCCTCCGATGCGGTCGACCCCGAAGCTGCGAATCCGGTCGAACAGGTCCGAGAGCTGACCCGGGGCCGCGGGGTCGACATCGCCATCGACGCGGTCGGTGCGCCGGCGCTGATCCAGCAGGCGTTGGGAATGACACGACGGGGCGGCACGACGGTGCTCGTCGGCGCGCCGCGCTACGACGCCACCGTCACCCTGGTGCCGATGTCACTCATCATGGACAACCGGTCGATCCGCGGCAGCTACTACGGCTCCACGCGCGCCCTGCGTGACTTCCCCCGGTACATCGAGCTGATCGAAAGCGGACGTCTCGACGTGTCCAGTATGGTGTCGCACCGCATCCCGCTCGACGGAGTCGGTGACGCGCTCGCCGCGCCCGCGGGCGACGCGATCCGTCACGTCGTGGTGTGACGCCGCTCCGGTTCAGCGGCGGATGATCGATGCAGCACGTCCGTCGGTCCACCAGTCGCTGTTCCCCATGCTGAGCCGGACAGCGCGCGGATCGCCGTCGCGCGTGCACGTGCCGTCGGCGCCGATCATTGCGCCCGCCGACAGCGCGGGCCGCTCACCCTGCGGGTCGATCCGCCACGTCCACGACTGGTCGAGGAAGCGGTAGGTCACCGTTTCGGGGTAACCGTTCTCGCGCACGGTCGCTTCGACGTCGACGTCCGCGGTGCAGTGGAAGTGGCCCGACTCGTCGTGGACCATGGCGAAGCCCCACCCGTCGGCGCCAGACGCAAAGGAGGCGTGCACAATGGTGCCGTCGTCGTACTCGTTGGCGACGTGTTGCCAGCAGTACTCGCGACCCTGCCCGAACGGGCTGTCGATCCAGTTCGCGCCGGGCGAGAAGTAGTGGATCTCGTGCCCGATGAAGCCTTCGACCGCCCGTCCGAGGAACGTGCCGCGGCTCCGGTACTTGCCGGTGACGGTGAACGCCGCGCCGCCGTCCCAGGTGCTGAACCACTGCACCGCGGGCCCGAGCGCGACACCCTGCACCGCGAGGACGTCGGCGTCGTCCCACGAGCAGCCGTCGGGCTCGTGACGGAAGCGGAACGCACGTTCGTGGGTTGCATCGGCGCTCGAGAAGGTCACCGACTCGCCGTCACGTTCGATCGACGTTTGGCCGCGCCACATGCGTGCCTCCGCGGTCGAGTCGTGTTCCAGCTGGCTGCCGCGGTGCGACGTGAACGCGAAGCCCATCGGGGATGACTCCGCCAAGACCGCCCGCAGCGCGCGCAGGAGGTTTCCTTCGGCGTCTCGCCAGGTGCCGTAGAGATATGAGCCGACCTTCGACAAACCGAGGTGGGTCGTCGACGGGATCAGCAGCTCGGCGTCGAACGTGCACTCGCCGACGAGGCAGGAGCCGCCGAAGTCGGCGGGTGCACGCAGCGGGTGCGATCCGAGGTGTGTGTCCATCTCAGGGCAGGAAGTAGCCGCCGCCGTGCACCGGCAACGACAGGGAGTTGACCAGACCCGGGGGGGCGGCGCAGACGCTCGGCACCGCATTGAGGAGGAGCGACGCGGCGGCCAACGAGGTTGCACGCCGGGCATCGAGGTCGGTGGCCAGCGTGACCTCGGTGTCGAGGGTCGGATCGCCGTCGACGTGGAGGATCCAGCGGCTGTCGCCGGTCGGCCATTCGGGCCTGATGTCGTCGCTCGTCCGCCAGATCCAGTCGAACGTGACGATCGGGCGATCGTCGCGGATGCCCTCGAGCACGAGCTTCATCACCGCGACCGTTCCTGCGTCGAGGGTGCCGGCCGCGGTCTGGAGCGGCTCCTCGGTGACGCCGACCTCCCGGCGGTACTCGATGCGGTCGAACGCAACACCGAGCGCGTCGGCGAAGAGGCGCAGCGTCAGCCCGAACGCCATGTTGTCGGCGTTGCTCATCCTGTCGTCCATCGGCGACTTCTCGCCGGGCCGCACGCCGAATCCCATGCCGCGCACCAGCCGCTCCGACGTGTAGCGACTGAAATCGACGATCTCGGTGGCGTGGAGGTGGTCGATGCGCCGGCAGAGCTGCGTGAGCTGCAGCGGCCACAGGTCCATCGCGAAGCCAGGGTTGACCCCTTGCTGCAGGTAGGTCGACTGTCCTTCCGCGCAGGCGGCGACGAGCCGCTCGTGGATCGGTTCCGTACCTCGGGGTTGTGCCACCGTTCCGAGGAACGCATGGGTCTCCACCGAGCTCGACACGACGTTCTTGCCCGACGCCAGCAGACGGCAGATGTCGTCGAGGGCGGGCTCGCCGCGCTCGAACCGCGCGCCAAGGGTCGTGTAGCAGACGCAGTCTGCGTCGAGGGCCAGGATCGCGTCGATGTCGTCGGTGGCCCGCACGCCGATCGGCTCGATGCCGAGGAGCTCGCCCGCATCCCGTCCGACCTTGTCCGGGTTGTACACACGGAGACCGACGAGCTCGAAGTCGGACCGTTCTACGATGGTTCGCAGCGCGTGCCTTCCGACGTTGCCGGTTCCCCACTGCACGATGCGGTACACGGATCAGAGACCTCGCGCGAGTCGCTGGTAGAAGACGTCGGCGTCTGGCGACGGCGTGTCCATGTCGCGCCACATTCTCCATTTCCCGTCGACCTTCCGCAGCACCGAGAGCCAGCGGCCCCCGTGGTCGAGGCCGGCGACGCCGTCCTCGGGTGCCCGGGTGACGCGGAACGTCCCGACCATCACCGCGAGGTCGCCGACGATGTCGATGGCGTCGCAATCGCTCACGATGTTCATCTCGTAGTCGCCGGTGCGGCGCTCGTACCACGCGCGGATCTCCTCGTGACCCCGCAGCGCGGGGTGGTTCGCCGGGATCGAGATCGCGTCCGGTGCGTACATGCCGACGAGGCGATCGAGGTCCCGCGTGTGGTACGGGTTCGTCGGCGCGCCCCATGACGAGCGGCTCCGCCCGCCGAGGAGCGCCTGTTCTTCCTCGCTCAGCTCTCGTTCGATCGGCATGTGATTCCCCCTCCTCGATGAGGCGCGCACTGTAGAACCGACGGCCGAGCATGCGCACGGCCGTCTGGCGTCAGCGATCGATCGCGGTAAGTGTGTGGGCTGAACATCATGAACCACGACCTGATCATCAGGGGCGGGAGCCTCGTCGACGGCACGGGAGCACCGGCGCGTCGGGCCGACGTCGTCATCGACGGCGGGCGCGTGGTCGCGGTCGAGGAGAACAGCGACGCCCGTGCCGACCAGGTGATCGACGCCGACGGACGGGTTGTCGCACCCGGATTCGTCGATCCGCACACGCACGTCGATCCCCAGCTCTGGTGGGACCCGTTCGGACTCCCGCTCGTGCTGCACGGCGTGACCAGCGTGATGACCGGGAACTGCTCGGTGACGCTGGCACCGTGTGACGAGCGCGACCGCGACGCGCTGGCGCGTTTGTTCTACCAAGTGGAAGAGGTGCCGCTGGAGACGTTGCGTGAGAGCGTGCCGTGGTCGTGGACGACGTTCGACCAGTACCTCCGTGGTCTCGACGGCAACCTGGGCATCAACTGCGCGGCGCTGGTTGGTCACTCCGCGATCCGATTCGCGGTCATGCGCGAAGCGTCGCATGAACGCGTCGCGACCCCTCACGAGGTCGAGGCGATGCGCGAGGTGCTTCGCGCCAGCCTGCGTTCCGGCGCCATCGGCTTCTCGACGTCACAGAACAAGCTGCACGTCGGTGAGGGTGGGGTTCCGATCCCGAGTCGGTGGGCCGACGAACGCGAGATCGCCGCGCTCTGTGAGGTGCTCGGGGAGGAGCGACGCGGCATTCTGCAGACCGACGGTGGCGTCGACATTGCGCACCGCGCCGAGTGGGTTCGCGAGGTCGGCGGCCCCATCGCCGAGCGGATCGACCGCACGGTGCTCGCGGGGAACGTGCTCCCTGGATTCGCAGCGTCGCAGACGATCCTCGACGAGATCGCCGAGGTCCAGGCGCGTGGCGCGGCGATCTACGCCCAGGCCGCGCCGAGCCGGTTCGACAGCTACTTCACGCTCGACGGTGGAACGGTCACGTTCAACGTGTATCCGTCGTGGCGCCGCATCGCGTCGATGTCGCACGCAGCGCGACTGACCGCGTTCCGCGATCCGGCAATGCGCGACACGATCCAGCAGGAGTCGGTCGACGGCGATCAGCCGGTGAGGTGGGCTCGGGTCAAGGTGGTCAAGACGATGCACGAGCGCCATCGCGACCTGGTCGGACGCTCGGTCGCGGAGCTCGCCGAAGAACGAGGCATGCGCGTCGTCGATCTGATCGCCGACGTGTCGCTCGACGACGACCTGCAGACGCAGTTCGTGATCGAGGCCAACCCGAAGGTCGACGCGGTGATCGCGAGCTACCTCACGAGCCCGCAGACGATCCTGGGCGCGAGCGACGCCGGCGCGCACGTGAAGACCTTCTGCGGAGCCGGCAACACGAGCCTGGTCCTGGCCAAGTGGGTGCGCGAGGAGCAGGTGCTCACGCTCGAGGAGGCCGTACGGCGCATGACGTCGGAACCGGCGCAGGCCCTCGGCCTGTCGGAGCGTGGACTGCTCTCGCCGGGGTACCGCGCCGACATCGTGGTCTTCGATCCCGACGCGGTCGCGTACGAGCCGCCGCGGGTGGTGCACGATCTGCCCGGCGGCTTCGAACGCCTCTGGCACGATGCCGCGGGAATCGACCACGTGCTCGTCAACGGTGTCCACGCGGTGCGCGACGGTGAGCTCACCGGAGACCGCGGTGGAGCGGTGATCCGTTCCGCGATGTGATCGTCAGGTTTCGAGGTCGAGGACGGCGTCCGCCAGCCACGCGAGCTCGTCGTCCCACGACGTGACCTGCGCGAGGCGCCGGAGTGAGAACTTCGAGATGCCGACGTCGACGAGGCGCTCGACATGCGCGCGCAACGCGTCCCGACCGACGATCGACGTCGTCTCGCCGAAGTGGGGCGCGGCGTCGTGCTCGTCGCGGGCGTACGCGACGGTCATGCCGAAGTGGCCACGGTCGAACACCCGTCCGGCCGCGACCGCCGCGCGTTCAATCGCCTGTTTCGCCTCGACCGCCTGGGTCGCATGCATGCCTCCACCGCGCCAGCCGTCGGCGAGGGTCCCGGCGCGGTCGAGCGCCTTGGGTCCCTTGCCCGCGAGCCAGATCTGGAGTGCGTCTTGCTCGGGCCGCACCGGCAGCGCGGGCAACCCATCGACGTCCTCGCCGTTCCACAGCGCGCGGAACGTCGGGATGAGCCGGTCGAGCGCGTCGCCACGGTGGTTCGTGGTGAGGTCGAGCGCTTCACGTTCACTCGGCTGACCGAGCCCGGGCACGAGCAGCACGCGCAGGCGCCCACCGGCCAGGCGATCGAGCTGCGCGAGCTGACGGGCGAAGACCCACGGCGCGTAGCCGAACGGGACGATCGTCATGCCGAGCTTCACGGTCGACGTGCACGCCGCGGCCGTGGCCACCGCGAGGATCGGGTCGGTCGACGGCGTGACGGTGAGGTCGGAGAACCACACGGTGCCGAACCCGACCCGTTCGGCCTCGACGACCATGGCGCGCAGCGCGTCAGCGTCGGGGAGCCGGGCCCCGGCGGACACCGCGAAACGCACGGGCACGGGCTGCGACTCCGAAGCGGACGCTCAGAACCAGAAGCCGAAGGTGCGGAAGGAGTGGTGGCCGCGCTCGGTCTCGTCGGGGAGCTCCGAGAGTGGGATCTGCAGCTCCTCGTAGGTGGGCGCGTTGATGCGGGCGGCCACCGCTCCGAGTGCTTCGGCATCCATCCCGTAGGCGCGCACGGCGTTGCCGCCGATCATCGCGGTGACCGTGTCCTCGGAAAATCCCGCGAAGGTGAAGCGGTGCGCGCTCCTCGTGCTGGTGTCGCCGTCGTCGGAGGTGATGCCGTACTGGAACGTGCCCTCGAAGTGTGGGTAGTCGGAACCCCAGATGATGTTGCCGGCGTATCCGTTCGCGAGCGCGTCTTCGACTTCGAAGCGGGCGAGGAAGCTGGCGCCGATGAACACCTGCTCGGCCGCATACTCGCTGGGCCTGCGCGGCACGATGTCGAAGAACTCCGGGTATTCCCAGCCGTCGTGCAGCCACACGCTGTCGAGCTCGCGCATGACGGCGGGCCACCACGGGCCGACCGACTCGGTCAACACGAGGTGGAGGCCCGGGTGCCGTTCGAACACGCCCCCGAACATGAGGTGGCTCAGTGGGGAGACCCGGCTCATGGTGGCCAGCTCCATCTTCAGGATCGACATCGCGTTCGGGCCGCCCAGGACGCTCGGCGCGCCGCCGCCGTGGTGGCACAGCGCCATGCTGTGGGCCTCGCACGCCGACCAGAACGGCTCCCAGTCGGGCCAGTTGTACGACGTCATGAAGCTGCGGGGGTACGGCAGGTTCACGCCGCGAAGCCCGACGCTCGCGGCCCACTCGACCTCGCGCACGCACGCGTCGATGTCCCACACCGGCAGCTGTGCGAGACCGACATGGCGTTCGGGTTCGACCGACACGGTGTCGGCGAGCCACTCGTTGTAGATGTGGCGGCCGACGCCCAGCATCTCGAAGTCGAGCTCGGCGTCGGGGGTGTGCCGGGTGATCGACGTGTTGTCGAACGGCAACGGCTGACCGTTCTGGCTGTCGTGGAAGACGACCTCACCAGCCACGCCGTGCGCGTCGAGGTCGCGGAGGCGCGCGTGGATGTCGAAGTGGCCTTCGGTCTCCAGGTTGCGTCGGCTGACCTTCCAGTCGGCGCTGCGTGTCATGCCACCGAAGCCCATCTGTCCACCGGCAGCTTCGTGCTTGCGCCGCAGCGCGTCGGCGAACTCGTCGAACGCCTCGAGGTGACGTTGCGGGCAGTAGGGGCGGAGGTCTTCGGCGACGCGGGGACCGATGTGCGTGTCGGCCGAAACGACGACGAGGTGGTCGGTGTCGCGCGAACGTTCGGTGGAGACCGTGGGTGTGGCCGTCATGCGATGGCTCCCTTCTCGGTGAGGCCGTAGAAGCGGCAGGCGGTCTGGCCGAGGAGGTCGGCCTTCTGTGCGTCGTCCAGGCCGTCGTGCTCCTGGATCTCGGCCACTTCTTCCTTGCACATCTGCGGGCTGACCTCGTGCGGGTAGTCGGACGAGAACATGAAGGCGCCGCTCCCGAGCACCTCGATGCCCCGGGCCAGGTCAGGTTCTTCGCCCTCACAACCGATCACCAGTCTGCCGTCGTGGGCGAGCTGGGCCAGGTAGTCGGCGACGGTCTGGCGCTCGTCGAGCACCAACAGCTCCCGGCGGGGATTGAACGGCACGTGGGTCGCCCACGACCGGTCGAAGCGCTCCCACGCGACGAGGAACCACGCGACGCCGCCCTCGAGGTAGGCGACCCGCAGCCCGGGGAACCGATCGAACACGCCGCTGAACACCATGCTGCTGAGGTTGATCAGCAATCCGAAGGGATGCGAGATCGCGTGCGCCGCCGGACGCGTGCTGATGTAGTCGAAGCCGAGACGCAGTCCGGACGCGCCGTGCACCGCGAGCGCGCACCCGAGCCGCTCCGCTTCGGCGTAGACGGGCCAGTACTCCTTCGCGCCCAGAGGGCTCTTCAGACCGACCGACGGGAGCACGCCGCCGCGCATGCCGAGCTCGGTGACGGCGCGTCGGAGCTCGTCGACCGCCGCCTCCGGGTCCTGCATGGGGAGCACTGCCATGCCGTGGAGCTTGGGGTGATCACGCACGTAGATGTCGTGGAGCCAGTCGTTGTACGCACGCGACGCGACGATCGCCCAGTCGAGGCTGTTCATGAGCCCGACCGCGAGGGCCATGGTGGGGTACAGCACCGACGCCTCGATCCCGACCTCTTCGAGGAAGGACGACCACTCGACGGGACCGACCGCCTTGCCGACGCCCGCACCTTCCAGCCAGCTCACCGGCTCGTTGTGGAGGTGGTCGAGATCGGGGAAGATGTTGAGCGAGCCGCGGGCGGAGCGGTACGGCTCGGCGACGTAGTCGAGGACGCCGGCGGTGCCGCCGACCTTCTCGACGACGTGTCCATCCCCGTCGATGATGTGCATGATCGTCACGACCTCTTTCTAGCTCTCGAGGATGCGGAGCCCTGCCGGCGCCCCGGCCTCCGGATGCACGAGCCGACACCGATTGACCGCACGCGACGACAACGGTAGGTTTTTCGAGTGACTTGGTCAACTATTTTCGCCGGGGAGGCCGTTCATGGGGGATGACGTCGCCATCGTCACCGGAGGGGCCGGTGATGTCGGGCGGGGCGTGTGCCGGGCCCTGACCAAGGCCGGGATCCAGGTCGCCGCCCTCGACGTCGACACCAGCCGGGCCGAGAGCGTCGCCCTCGCCATCGAGTGCGACCTGACCGATCCCGAAGCCTGCGGGGCCGCCGTCGACCAGGTCGTGCGCGAGCTGGGCGGGGTGAACACGCTGGTCAACATGGCCCAGCGCCGCACGTTCGGCCCGTTGCTCACGACCTCCGACGACGACCTGCGCGTGGTGTTCGAGTCGGGACCGATCGCCACCCTCCGCATGATGAACCTCTGTCACCCGCACCTGAAGGCCCGTGGAGGTGGTGCCATCGTCAACTTCGCGTCGGCGGCGGGCACCGAGGGCGGGGTCACGGGCAAGGGCGCCTACGCGGCTGCGAAGGAGGCGATCCGCGGGCTCACGAAGCAGGCCGCGGTCGAGTGGGGTCCTGACAACGTCCGCGTCAACGCCATCTGCCCGCTCTCGACCAGCGATCCCGACCGCTTCCCGAGCACCGTGGCCGAAGGAGTTCCGCTGCGCCGGGTCGGGGACCCGGAGACCGACATCGGCAGCGTGGTCGTGTTCTTCGCCGGTCCGGGCGGCGCCTACGTGACCGGCCGGACGCTCCACGTCGACGGCGGCGTCGGCATGTTCCGATGAGCTCCAGGTCCGAACTCCGTCCCCCGCCGGGGCCCTTTTCCCGAAGGTGCCCGTGGCCTGCAGCGGGCGTTTCGGCGCGGAATTGCGTGTACTTGGTCACATGATTTTATGGTAGAGTGCCGCGGCTCGAGCGGGCACGCTCACAGCACGGCGAGCGGGTTTCGAACCGGCGTCATACCGGGGGGTGCGCGATGGACACTGCGAACGAACGGGCGCTGATCGTCTCGTCCGACGGACACGCCATGCCGCGCATGCGCGAGTACCGCCCGTACCTGGCTGAGCGGCTGCGTCCCCGCTTCGACGAGTTCTGCGTGTACAACGACGAGCACGGGGCCGCGCCGATGGATCCGGCGCACCTCCGGAACCGACTCGACCCCGACGTCGTCGAGGAGTGGATCGAGGTGATGTGCGAGCCCGGTCGCCTCGAGGGCTGCGCCGATCCTCAGAAGCGTCTCGTCGAGATGGAACGCGAGGGAATCGTCGCCGAGGTGCTCTTTCCCGACTTCGGCCTCCCGTTCCAGGCCAAGCCGCCGACTCCGACGCGGCAGTACGACGCCGGACCGGCCTGGCCGGCGCGTACCGCCGAAGAGATCGATGAGGGCAACCGTGCCCACAACCGCTGGTTGGTCGACTACTGCGCGACTTCGACCGAGCGCTTCTGCGGGATGGCGATCACGTCGTTCGACGACGTCGACGCCGCGATGGTCGAGATCCGCTGGGCCCGCGAGGCAGGCCTCGGCGGAGTGGTGCTGCCGATGTTCACCCCGGAGTTCCCGATCTTCCACGGGAAGTTCGATCCGATCTGGGACCTCCTCGAAGACCTCGACATGCCGCTCAACTCCCACGTGGCGCTCTCGGCCACCTCGCCCATGGTCATGTACTCGGGGGTGCCTCACCCCGTGCTGGCGCAGCCGCTCCACACCGGCGAGATGATGTTCCGCTGCCACGAGATCCTCGCCCACCTCATCTGGGGTGGCGTGCTCGAGCGTCACCCGCGGCTGAAGGTGGCCTTCACCGAGCAGGGCTCGGCGTGGACCATCAGCGCGCTCGAGTCGTGGGACTTCTCCTATGAGGGCAGCTACCTCAGGCGCGACGTGCGCGAGGCAGTGCCGCTCAAGCCGTCGGAGTACTTCCATCGGCAGTGCTGGCTCGGATCGTCGTTGTTCACGCGCGCCGAGATCGAGGCCCGGCACGAGATCGGCATCGACGCGATGCTGCTGGGCATGGACTATCCGCACCACGAGGGCACATTCGGCAGCGGGACGCTCAACTACTTGCGCGCGACGCTCGGCTCGGTGGGCGTCCCGCCCGACGAGGCCCGCAAGCTGCTCGGCGCCAACGCGATCGAACGGTGGGGCTTCGACGGTACCCGCCTCCGCCAGCTGGCCGACCGGTTCGGTCCCGAGCTCGCGCTCGTGCTCACGCCGCCCGAGGAGGACCTGTTCCCGCGTGGTGATGTGAGCAAGCCGCTGGCTGCGTAGACGGTGACGACCCCTTCGCAACCACCGACGTCGCTGGCGGGACTGGTCGTCCTCGTCACCGGTGGCGCCGGCCACCTCGGCGCGGAGATCACGCGCACGATGGCGTCTCGGGGTGCGGCGGTCGTCGTGACCGACATCGACGCGGCGCGGGCGCACGCACACGCCGACTCGCTGGCCGCTGATGGCCACGAATGTCTCGCGGTCGAGATGGACGTGACATCCGAAGACGCAGTGCGCGCGGCGTTCGCGGCGACGACCACGCGTTTCGGTGGTATCGACGTCCTGGTCAACAACGCTGCGCCGGGGAGCGAGATCCGCAAGGACGGACCCGCCGGCGACCTGTCGCTGGCGACGCTGGAAGCGGTGCTGCGCGGCACCCTCGGCGGCGCGTTGCTCTGCACCCGAGCGGCGATCCCGTCGTTCGTCGCGCGCGGACGGGGCTCGGTGGTCAATATCGCGGCCGTGCACGCGCACTCCGGCGATCCCGACCTCACCGCCTACCCCGCCAGCAAAGCGGCACTTATCCAGTTCACGCGTTCGGTCGCGACGCAGTACGGACACCTCGGGATCCGCTGCAATTCGGTGTCACCCGGCACCATCCCGTATCCGGATTCTCCCGAGGAGTGGCGCACCCAGAAGATGCGTCACCAACTCGTGCCGCGCTCGGGCCTGCCGATCGACATCGCGCACGCCGTCGCATTCCTCGCCGAGCCGGCGTCGTCGTTCATCACCGGGATCGATCTCGTGGCCGACGGCGGGATGCTCGCGCATCTCCCGACCTACGCCGATCCCGGCACGCGCCTCCGTACGCTCATGGAGCGGGAACGTTGACCGTCGGGCACGGCACTGCGCTCAAGGGGCTGGAGGGCCGGGTCGTCCTGGTCACGGGTGCCGGTCAGAACATCGGTCGCGCCACGGCGCGCGCCTTCGCCGATTCCGGTGCGAATGTCGCGGTGAGCGTGCGCGAGAACGAGGCGCGCGCGAAGGAGGTGGTGGCCGAGGCGCAGCAGCGCGGTGTCGAAGCGATCGCAGTGGTGGGCGACGTGTCGGATCCCGAGGTGGTCGACGCGGTCGTCACCGAGATCGAAGCCGGGCTGGGCCGCATCGACGTGCTCGTGCACTGCGTGGGGATCCGGCCCTGGATGCTGCTCGTCGACACCCCGGTCGCCGTGTGGCACGACGTGATGGACACCAACTGCTCGTCGTACTTCTACCTGGCGCGTCGGCTGCTGCCGTCGATGATGGAGCGGGGCTTCGGCCGCCTGATCGCCATGGGTGGTCCCGACGCGAACCTCGCCACCCCTCATCACGGGGCGATCGCGGCTTCGAAGGCCGCACTCGCCGCGCTCACGAGGGGGGTGGCGAAGGAGTGCGGCGCGAGCGGCGTCACGGCCAACCTCGTGAGCCCGACCATCACCGAAACCACCGCGAGCGAGCACCTGAACCCGGAGCGGCTCGAGGCGATGTTGCCGATCCCGCGCCCGGCACGCCTCGACGAGATCGCCTACGCCTGTCTGTTCCTCGCGTCGGAGCAGGCGAGCTACGTCACCGGCCAGACCCTGCGGGTCGACGGTGGCTTCGAGATGGGATGACCCCGTTGCATCGCCCGGGTGAATCAGTTGACTCAGTCAGTGTTCTCTGCGTACGGTGACGAGGAGGCGGATGGGAGCGACACGACACAGGGGAAGATTGACGTGACCAGAACGGCTTCGATGCCGGACCTGCTCGACTCGTACCGGATGCTGATCGGCGGGGAGCTGGTGGCCTCGTCGTCGAAGGAGACCTTCCCGGCGACCAGTCCGGGCACGCTCGAACACCTCACCGAGATCCCGAACGGAACCGCCGACGACGCCGAGCGGGCGATCGCCGCCGCCGTGGGCGCGCGAAAGGCCTGGGCGGGCATGAGCATCACGCAGCGGAGCGCGCACTTCAAAGTGCTGCGCGACCGCGTGAAGGAGCGGGCGGAGGAGCTCGCGTGCATCGAGGCGCTCGACAGCGGCGCCACCGTGAGCGCCATGCGCATGGACGTCATGGCCATCGGCATGATCATCGACTTCTACACCGGCATCGCACCGGAGCTGAAGGGCGAGACGATGCCGGACGCGAACGACGGCATGCACCTCGTGCTCCGCGAGCCCTTGGGCGTGGCCGTCAGCTACTCGGCGTCGAACCACCCGTTCCTCTTCTCGATCGAGCGCAGCATCGGTGCGCTGCTCGCCGGCAACCCGCTGGTGCTGCGCGCGCACGAGGCTGACGCGATCTCGACGCTCGTGCTGGGTGAGTTGATCGCGGAGACGTTCCCGCCCGGCGTGTGGAACATCGTGAGCGGACAGGGCCCCACCGTGGGGTCGGTCCTCGCCGGTCACCCCGACGTCCGGCGCGTGATCTTCACCGGCAGCGTGGCGGTCGGGAATGAGATCTACAAGACGGCGGCGGCGAGCGGTCTCAAGTCGGTGACGCTGGAGCTCGGCGGGAAGAACCCGATCGTCGTGTTCCCCGACGCCGACCTCGAGGCCGCGGTGGAGGCGGCCGTCGGCGGCATGAACCTCACCGCCACCGCCGGGCAGTCGTGCGCCTCCATGAGCCGTGCGTTCGTGCACCGGTCCGTGCGCGACGAGTTCGTCGAGCGCTACTGCGACCTGATCGGCAAGATCAAGATCGGCCTGCCGCTCGACGAGGACGCCCAGATGGGCGCCCAGGTCTCGCAGGCGCAGTACGACAAGGTCATGCGCTACATCGGGATCGGGAAGGACGAGGGCGCGCGCCTGGTCGCTGGCGGCGGGCGGCCCGACGACCCCGCACTGGTGGGGCACTACGTCGTGCCGACGCTCTTCGACGACGTCCGCCCCGACATGCGCATCGCACAGGAGGAGATCTTCGGTCCCGTCGTCTCGGTCATCCCGTGGGACGACGAGAGTGACGTCGTGCGCGCGATGAACGACGTCGACTACGGGTTGTCCGCCGCGATCTGGACCAACGACCTCACGCGCGCGCTGCGCGTGAGCCGCGAGGTCGAAGCGGGGGTCGTCTGGGTGAACGGTCGCAGCGGAGCGGTCGGGATGCCGTTCGGTGGCGTGAAGGACAGCGGCATGGGTCGTCTCCAGTGCCTGGAAGACCTGATCGCGAACACCCAGGCGAAGTCCATCAACATCAGCTTCCGGTGACCTGAGCGCGGGGCCCCAACGCTCGTGGACGCGTCGCTCACGCCGTCGATCTGCCGCATGTGCATGAACGGTTGCGGCGTCCTCGTCGAGCTGCGCGACGGCAAGGTCGTGCGCGTGACCGGCGACGACGACAACCCCGTGTACCGCGGCTTCACGTGCGTGAAGGGCCGCGCGCAACCCGAGCTCCTGTACCACCAGGACCGGTTGCTGACCTCGCAGAAGCGGACGCGCGACGGCTCCTTCGTGCCCATCGCGTCCGAGCAGGCCATGGACGAGATCGCGGAGCGGCTCCTCGAGATCTCCAGTGCGCACGGCCCTGCGGCCATCGCCACGTACTGGGGGACGATGGTGGGACTGCTCGGCATCCCGATCGTCAACGCCTTCATGCGGGCGCTCGGGTCGCCCATGGAGTTCAACCCGACCTCGCTCGACAAGCCCGGGCGCAACATCGCCCGGCGGATCCACGGCGAGTGGCTCGCCCCGCGCCAGGCCTACGACCGACCCGAGGTCGCGCTCCTGCTGGGTGTGAATCCGATGGTGAGCTTCCAGGGCGCACCGGTTGGCAACCCGGGCAAGTGGTTCGCCGACGCCCTGCGCCGCGGCATGAAGCTCGTGGTCGTCGATCCGCGTCGCAGCGATGTTGCCCGCAGAGCGACCATCCATCTGCAAGCGCGGCCCGGAGAGGACGCGGCGATCCTCGCCGCGATGATCAACGTCATCCTCACCGAGGACCGCCACGATCGGCAGTTCGTCGCCGACTACGTGGCGGGGTTCGATGTATTGCGCGACGCCGTGCGCGCGTTCCCTCCGCACGAGGTCGCCGAGCGAGCCGGGATCGACGGTGACGACCTCGTCCGCGCGGCACGGATGTTCGCCGACGCCGGTCGTGGCTACGCCACCGCGGGCACCGGGCCCAACATGTCCGGCCCCAGCACGCTGGTCGAGTACCTCGTGCTCTGCCTCGAGACGATCTGCGGGCACTGGATGCGCGCCGGCGAGCGCCTCCCGAACCCCGGCGTGCTCATGGCCGCGCGTCCGGCAAAGGCCCAACCGTCGGCACCCCGAGCGGGCTACGGCTTCGGGACGAGGATGGAAGCGCGTGGGCTCTTCGAGTCGGCTGCGGGTCTTCCCACCGCTGCGCTGCCCGACGAGATGCTCCTGGAATCCGGCTCACGCGTTCGTGCACTCGTGAGTTGCGGGGCCAATCCGGTCACCGCCTGGCCCGACCAGGAGAAGACCGTGCGGGCGTTGCGTTCGCTCGACCTCCTGGTGCAGGTCGATCCCTGGATGTCGCAGACCGCGCGCCTCGCCGACTACGTGATCGCACCCAAGGTCGGCCCCGAGGTCCCGGGCATGAGTCTCGGGCACGACCTCGTGACGCTGAGCGCGCCCACCTACGGCATCGACGTGCCCTTCGGGCAGTACACACCTGCGATCGTGGAGCCGCCTCCCGGCGCCGACCTGATCGAAGAGTGGGAGCTCTTCCGCGGCTTGGCACGACGCATGGGACTGACCCTCGAGCTGACCTCGCTGCACGGCGCCCCGCTCCCGGGCGGTTCCGTCGACATGGACGGGACGCTCGACTCCGATGGGCTGCTCGCGCTGATGGCCGGGGGCTCGCGCATCCCGCTCGACGAGGTGAAGCGCCACCCGCACGGCGCGCTGTTCGAGGATCCGCCCCAGTACGTCGAGCCCGGCGATCCCGACTGCGACGAGCGCCTCGACGTGGGCAACGCCGACATGATCGACGACCTGCAGCGCGTCGCCGCGGGCGGGATGCTGCAGGGTCGCATCACCGAGGACGCGCCCCGCGACCGCGCGTTCCGTCTCGTGAGCCGGCGCGCCATGCACGTGTACAACTCGTCGTACAACGACGCCAGCACCAACCGCGGCCGGGGCTACAACCCGGCGTTCCTGCACCCCGACAACCTCGCCGCGCTCGGTCTCGCTCCGGGCGACCCCGTCGAATTGCGTTCGGACGTCGGCGCCGTCATCGCCGTCGTCGAGTCCGATGCCAACGTGCGTCGGGGCGTGGTGTCGATGAGCGCAGGCTTCGGCGACGTCCCCGAGCGCGACGACCTCGTGCGCACCGGGACCTGCGTGAACCGCCTGCTCAGCAGCGACCGCAACTTCGACCGCTACTCGGGACAACCGCTCATGAGCAACGTGCCGATCGACGTCATCCCGCTCCCCGCACCACTGGGAAAAGAGTTGACTCAGTCACTCCGAGAACGTTAGGGTCCGCCCCGTGCCTCCTCAGACCTCGGGTGCGCGCCGATCGAGCGCGCCGACGCCGTGACCCCGACCGCCGCCGCCGACCCGAGGCCGGTCCCGCTCCCCGACGAGGTGAGCAGGTTCTTCTGGGAGGGCGCCCGTGACGGCCGCCTGCTCGTGCAGCGCTGCTCGGCGTGCGGCTCGTACCAGTACCCGCCCGACGTCGCCTGCATCCGCTGCCAGTCGCAGGCGCTCGAGGCCACCGAGGTGAGCGGGCGCGGCTCGCTCTACTCCTTCGCGATCGTCGACCGCGCGTACCACGAGGGCTTCGTCGACGCGCTGCCGTACGTCGTGGGACTGGTCGACCTGCCGGAGCAGGCTGGGTTGCGGATGCTCACCAACATCGTCGAGGCCGAGCACGGGTCGCTGCGCGTCGGCATGCCGCTCGAGGTCGTGTTCGAGCCACGTGGCGACATCGCGCTGCCGCAGTTCCGCCCCGTTGCCGACGAGGAGACGCGATGACCGGCCTCACCCGTGACATCGCCGTCGTCGGCGTGGGCTACTCGCCCCTGTCGCGCACCGGCACCCCCGACCCGCGCGGGCTCACCTTCACCGCGGTGCAGGAGTCCCTGGCCGACGCCGGGCTGCAGGGCAACGACGTCGACGGCATCTTCGAGTACAAGTTCGGACCCGAGTCGCCGAGCGCGCAGGAAGTCGCGCGGATGATCGGCTCGCCCAACCTCGAGGCGTTTGCCGACCTCGTCCCGAACAACCCCTCCGGCCTCGGTGGACCGCTGGCCGGTGTCATGGCCGTGGCCTCCGGTGTGTGCGAGACCGTCGTGTCGTACCGCTGCCTCACCCGCGCCGCCGGCTACACGGGTGGTGTCGTGTCGGGGCCGTCGGAAGTCGACGGCACCTCGCAGTACCTCGTTCCGTATGGTTCGTTCCTCATCCTCACCAACATGGCGCTGGTCAAGCAGCGGTGGATGGCCGAATACCACCGCCCCGAGGAGGACTTCGGCCACATCGCGGTCAACGCCCGGGCGTGGTCGTCGTTGAACCCGCGCGCCGTCCTACGCGAGAAGATCTCGATGGAGGACTACCTCGAGTCGCGGATGATCGTCGATCCCCTGCGCCTGCTCGACTGCGACTACCCGATCAACGGCGCCGTCGCCACTGTGATCACCACGCTGGAACGCGCGCGTGACCTGCAGCAGCGGCCCGTGGTGATCGACTCGATGTCCTACGGCACCGGGAGCGCGGTCGACTGGACGTTCCCCGACGACCCGCTCTACGGCGGCACCATCCCGTGCTCGAAGCGGCTCTGGGGGCGCTCGTCGTTCAGCGTCGACGACGTCGACGTCGCCCAGGTCTACGACGGCTTCACGAACGTCACGCTGCACTGGATCGAAGCGCTCGGGTTCTGCGGCATCGGTGAGTTCGGCGACTGGATCGGCGACGGCACCCGCATCAACCCCGGTGGCGACACGCCCCTCAACACCGCAGGTGGCCAGCTCGCCGAGGGACGGCTCCACGGCGTGAGCTTCCTCAACGAGGCGGTGCTCCAGCTCCGGGGTCAGTGCGACATCCGTCAGGTACCCGACGCGCGCGTCGCGCTCGTGGCGAGTGGGCTGTACCCGCAGTGCGGGGCCATGGTCCTGACGACGGAGTAGGCGGAGGAGCGGTCATCACCGACGTCGGCGTGCACCCCACCTCCACCGACCGGTCGATGCCGGTCGTCGACCTCGCGCGCGAGTCGGAAGCGCGCGGCCTACGCGCGATCTCGCTTCCCGAGCACACGCACGTGCCGGTCGCGGCGGCCGATGTGATGCCGCGATACCAACGCACGCTCGACCCTTACATCGCGTCGTCGTTCATCGCCGCGACGACCAGCCTCGAGGTGGGCACCGCGGTGTCCCTCATCGCGCAGCACGACGCGATCGCGCTCGCCAAGGCGATCGCGACCCTCGACCACCTGTCGGGCGGTCGGGTCATGGTCGGCGTGGGCTTCGGCTACAGCCGCGAGGAAGCCGCCGACCACGGCATCCCGGTGACGCGCCGCGCCGCGGTCGTCGAGGAGACCGTGCGGCTCATGCGTGCGCTCTGGACCGACGACGAAGCCGAGTTCGCGGGCGAGCACCGCTCGGTGTCTCGGTCGTGGGCGTGGCCGAAGCCGGTGCAGCCGGGCGGTCCGCCGGTGCTCCTCGGCGCCGCGACGTCGACGCGCACGTTCGAACGGATCATCGACTGGGCCGACGGCTGGATCCCCATGGGGGTGGGGATCCTCGACGACGGCTTCGAGTCCAACCTGATCGAGCTGCGCAAGCGGTGGGGCGATGCGGGTCGGATCGGCGAGCTGCAGGTCTGCTGCTTCTTCCAACCAGGCAAGGTCGATGCCATGACACGAGAGATCGAGCGTGCGAGCGAACTCGGCGTGCAGCGCATGCAGGTGTACCTCGAGGACCGCGATCGCGAAGCGGCGCTCCCGATCCTCGATGATCTCGCGGTTGTCGTCGAGCGAGTCGGTGCGTCGTGACGCGACAGAACTGCGACGGAGCAAGAGGAGGGCATACATGCCGGCGGTAGCACTGGACGAAGCCGACCTGCGGGCGCGAGCGCTGGCAGTGCTCGCCGAAGCTTCCCCGACAGGCGAGCTCGGTGACATCGTCCCGCTCCAGGGCGGGCACTCCAGCCTGACGTTTTGGGCGACGTGGACGAGCTCGCCGTCGGCGACCGGCAAGGTGGTGTTCAAGGTCGCGCCCGCCGGCCTCGCACCCACCAAGAACCGCGACGTGCTCCGGCAGGCGCGCTTGCAGCAGGCGCTGCAGGGCACCGGTGTTCCCGCTCCGGCGGTGATCGCCCAGCACGAGGGCACCCCGCCCGAGATCCCCCCGTTCTACGTCATGTCGTTCGAAGAGGGCGACTGCGTCGAGCCAGCCGGGAGCGACGACGAGGTTCCCCCCGATGAAGTGCGGTCACGTGAGCTGCAGGCAGCCCGCATCCTCGGTGCGCTCCACCGCCTCGACCCGAACGATTTGGGGATGGGCGACGAGCCGGAGGTGACGCCCGAGCAGGAGCTCGAGCGCTGGAGCAGCTCGTTCGCAGCGTGCGACGAGGACCTGCGCGCCGGCCACGACGCCGTGCTCGACCGTTTGTCCGAGGCCGTGCCGACCGAAAGTCAGTCGACGTTGATCCACGGCGACTTCCGCCTCGGCAACACCCTCTCGCAAGGGAACGAAGTGGTCTCGGTGATCGACTGGGAGATCTGGGCGCGTTCGGACCCGCGGGTGGATCTCGCGTGGTTCCTGCTCATGTGCAACCCGGACCCCGAGCTCGGGCGTTCGCTCGCCGCCGGTATGCCGGGCAACGACGAGCTGCTCGACCTCTACCAGCAGCACCGCGGGGTCGAGGTGAGCGACATGCCCTGGTTCGAGGCGCTCGTGCGCTACAAGCAGGCCGCGATCTCGGCGTTGCTCATCCGCAACGCGCGCAGCCGCGGCGCGGCGGAGCTCCCGACCGGCGGCATCTCGTCGTTGCTCGAGTCCGCACAGAAGCGCTTCGCCGAGCGATGAAGCTCGCCGGGAAGATCGCCATCGTCACCGGCGCCAGCCGGGGGGTGGGCTCGGCGGTGGCGATCGCGCTCGCCGAGCACGGTTGTCGGGTCGCCTGTGCGGCCCGCTCCACGCTCGACGCGCCGCAGCGGACCCCGGGCACGCTCGACGACACGGTCGAGCGGGCGAAAGAGGCCGGGCGGTCTGCGGGTGGAGACGCGTTCTCGGTGCCCACCGACCTGTCCGTGCAGGACGACGTCGTCGCGATGGTGGCCCGCACGGTCGAGCACTTCGGTGGCGTCGACATCCTGGTGAACAACGCGGCGATCACGTTCGTGGGTGACCTGACCCAGCCGCTGAAGCGTCACGATCTCACGATGGAGGTCAACTACCGCGCGCCGTACCTCGCGATCCGCGAGGTGGCGCCGCACATGGCGGCGCGCGGCGGCGGCTCGATCGTGAACCTGTCGACGTACGCGGCGGTGGAGCCGCTGCCCGAGACGCTCGCGTACGGCACGTCGAAGATCGCGCTCGAGATGTTGACGATGCACGCCGCTCGCGAGCTCGCACCGCAGGGGATCGCGGTGAACTGCTTTCGCATCGACCTGCCGGTGGCGTCGGAAGGCTTCGTAGCCAACACGCCGGGTGCCGACCGCACGGGGTGGGAACCGACCGAGGTGCCCGCGGAGGGCATCCTCTGGATGATCCAACAGCCGGTCTCCTACTCCGGCAACCGCGAGAGCATGTACCACTTGCGCGAGCGCGAAGGGATCATGGCGTCGCGCGCGTCGGAGCCCTGGACGGGTGAGGCGCCGCGCACCGAGTTCTTCAACGGCTTGTGGGTGGAGCGCTCACCGACGATCTTCGCCGAGCCGTCGTGAATCGACCGTGACCAGCAACGATCTGCCGAGGGAGAGCGCGATGCGAGTGGTGGTGCAACGATGAGCTGGGACTTCGAGACCGAGCCCGAGTTCCAGACCAAGCTCGACTGGATGGACGCCTTCGTCCGTGCCGAGGTCGAACCGCTCGACGACCTCTTCCCGCACGACATCTATCCACGGCCGATGAAGCCCGCCGTGCGCGAGATCATCCGCCCCCTGCAGCAGCAGGTCCGCGACCAGGAGCTGTGGGCGTGCCACCTCGGTCCGGAGCTCGGTGGCCCCGGCTACGGGCAGCTGAAGCTCGCGCTGATGAACGAGATCCTCGGCCGCTCGTTCTGGGCGCCGACGATCTTCGGCACGCAGGCGCCGGACACCGGCAACGCAGAGATCCTCGCCCACTTCGGCACCGAGGAGCAGAAGGCGAAGTACCTGCAGCCGCTGCTCGACGGCGACATCGTCTCGTCGTACTCGATGACCGAACCGCAGGGCGGCGCCGACCCCAAGGTGTTCCAGACGCGGGCCGTCCGCGACGGCGACGAGTGGGTCATCAACGGATGGAAGTTCTTCTCGTCGCACGCCCGCTGGGCCGAGTTCCTCATCGTCATGGTGGTGACCGATCCCGACGTCCCGATCCACAGCGGCGCGTCGATGTTCATCGTCCCGACCGACACGCCCGGTGTGAACATCGTGCGCAACGTCGGCCTCGGTGGGGAGCCGATCAACGAGGGCTCGCACGGGTTGGTGCACTACGAGAACGTGCGCGTGCCGAGCGACAACCTGCTCGGTGGCGAGGGCAAGGGCTTCGCCGCCGCGCAGGTGCGCCTCGGCGGCGGGCGCGTGCATCACGCCATGCGCGCCGTCGGTCAGGTGCAGCGCTGCCTCGACATGTTGTGCGAGCGCGCGCTGAGCCGGTACACGCAGGGGAGCATCCTCGCCGACAAGTACTCCGTGCAGAGCTACATCGCCGACACCTACGCCGAGCTCATGTCGTTCAAGATGCTGGTGCTCTACACCGCCTGGCGGATCGACAAGGTGCAGGACTACCCGTCGGTGCGCCACGACATCGCCGCCATCAAGGTGCTCACGCCGCAGGTGCTGATGAACGCGGTGCAGCGCACGATCCAGGTGCACGGCGCGCTCGGTGTCAGCAACGAGCTGCCGCTCTCGCACCTGTGGCAGGCCGCCATCTCGATGGGGATCATCGACGGCCCCACCGAGGTGCACAAGGTCACCGTCGCCCGGCAGCTGCTCAAGCGGTACAAGCCGGCCGAAGGGATGTGGCCGAGCGAGTGGATCCCCGGTCGCATCGAGGCGGCGAAGGAGAAATTCGCCGACTACCTCGAGCACGAGATCGCGAACCAGTGAGGGAGCAGCGATGACCGACGACGCCGACACCCGCCTCGCCGAGCTCGAAGCCACCGTGTCGGCGCTCGCCGCCCGGGTGCAGGAGCTCGAGGACGATCGGGAGATCCGCGATCTCCTCGCCCGCTACGGCTACATGGCCGACAACTGCGACGACGAGGGCTTCGTGAACCTCTACACCGAAGACGGTGCGATCAACCTGAGCATCTCGAAGGAGGCGGCGGCGAGCATGGGCACCGATGCCGCCGTCTGGAGCGGCAAGGACGCCGTCCGTGACTTCATCACCAACCCGAACGGCCATCACAGCGCACAGCTCTACGGCAAGTCGATGCACTTCCACGGCACCAATCTGGTGACCCACATCGACGGCGACGAAGCCGTCGCCGACAGCTACGGGATGGCGGTCGCGACGGCCGACGGCGAGAACACGATCGTCAGCGCCGGCAACAACCAGTGGCAGCTGCGCCGGGTCGACGGGCGGTGGCTGATCCGCGAGCGGCGTGGGGCGACGCTGGGCGACGACAAGTTCACGACGAACCTCGACGCCACGCCCGAATGACCATCTCGAGACCTGCGAGCGGAGGAGCATCACGATGACGGTGTTGATCACGGGTGCGGGGCTCGTCGGATCCCAGATCGCGCGCCTCGAGCAAGAGGCCGGTCGTACGCCGGTCATCTTCGACTTTGCGCCGCGTCCCGACGCGCTGGCCGACTTCGTCGAGCTCGACCGCTGCGTCATCGTGCGCGGCGACATCACGAATCCGCTCGACATCGTCCGTGCGATCGAGCAGAACGACGTCACGCGGGTCATCCACACGGCCGCACTGGGCGGGCTGACGATCGGCAGCAATGCCGCGCCACTCACCAGCACCCTCGTCAACACGATGGGTGCGGCGTACGTGCTCGAAGCGGCGCGGATCTACGAGCTCGAGCGCGTCGTCCTCTGCAGCTCGTCGGCGCTCTACCTCAGCTCGGTGGGCGGCGAGGACGAAGGGAAGTACGGGTTCGAGGAGGCGTATCCCCGGCCCAACAACGTGTACGCCGCGAACAAGCAGGCGGCCGAAGACCTCGGGCGCGCCTACCAGGCGACCTTCGGGCTCGACGTGGTCGCGGTGCGCTTCGCCGCGGTGTTCGGTCCCTGGGGTGCCGGTGGGGGCGGTGCGGCGACGATCGCGGTCGAGCGCTGGCTGCGGGCCGCCGTCAACAACGAACCGGTCGAGGTGGACCTCGGCGGCAGCGACTGGATCTACTCGAAGGACGCCGCCAAGGGCACGCACCGGGCCTGTTGGGCCGAGGGACTGCAGGACCGCCTGTTCAACCTCGGCATGGGTCAGTTCTACGGGGCCGACGACGTCGCCGCCGCCATCGACGCCGCCGTGCCCGGGAGCAACGCCAAGGTGACGGCCCAGCCGCCGAGCGCCACAATGTTCCAGATGTCGCCCGGCGCTGCCGCCGGCAAGATCATGAACATCGACCGGGCGCGCACCCAGCTCGGCTACGAGCCCGAATTCCCGATGCCCGCCGCCATCGCCGACTACGTCGACTGGGTCCGCAAAAATAGTTGACTCAGTCATAATGACCACCCTAGGGTCCGACATGGGCCCGCACGACACCCACCCACGGGGGAGGACAAGGCCATGACGAGCACGCTCTCCAGCGCGTCGACGGGTGACCAGACGGACGTCGAGCTCTTCGACGCCGACGGGCACGTCATGGAAGACGTGCCCGCGATCATCGAGAAGATGGATCAGCCGTGGCGGACCCTGCGGGAGGGCCTGCTGACCAACCCCCTCGCCCGGCTCCACGGGATGACGATCCTCCCGCCGCTCGGCTACCTGTCGACCCTCCCGGTTGGCGGCGGCCCGGGGTTCGCGACCCGCGGCCCGAAGGAGACCGGCCTGGACCCCGAGTCGTGGACGTACTTCCTCGAAGCCGTCGGCATCTCGCGCACCGTCCTCTACCCGACGCTCGGGCTCACGGTGGGACGGGTCCGTGAGCTCGACTACTCGATCGCGGTCACCCGGGCGTGGAACGACTGGATGGCGGAGACCTACCTGCAGCACCCGTCGGGCCGGTTCCAGAGCGCGGCACTGCTGCCCATGCAGGTGCCGAGCGCAGCGGCGGAGGAGCTCGAGCGCGCCGTCAAGGAGCTCGGGTTCTGTGCTGCCGTGCTGCCGGCCCACGGCCTCCCGAACCACCTCGGGGCCGAGATGTACGACCCGGTCTACGAGAAGGCGCAGGAGCTCGACGTCGGCCTCTCGTGTCACGGCGGCGTCCACGACGGCTACGGCTTCGACGACTTCAACGCCTTCGCGCCGATCCACGCCCTCGGGTTCCCGTTCGGGCTGCTGGTCTCGCTCGGCGGGATGATCTCCAACGGCGTCTTCGAGCGGTTCCCCGGCTTGCGCGTGGCGTTCCTCGAAGGTGGGAGCGCGTGGATCCTCATGGCCGCCGAGCGCTTCGGCGAGTCGTTCACCTCGGCCCGCGCGGTCGAAGGCTTCCGGGCGTTCACCTTGCCGAAGGGCAAGAAGATGCGCCAGTACCTGGCGGAGCTCATGCAGGAAGGACGCATGGTCCTCGGGTGCGAGGGCGGCGAGGACCAGCTCGCGAGGTCGATCGAGTACTTCGAGTGCGCGCCGTTCATGTACTCCTCCGACTTCCCGCACGAGGTCAGCATCGTCACGTGCAAGGAGGAGCTCGAGGAGCTCAACGAGCTCCCCATCGACGACGAGTCGAAGCGCCTCCTGCGCGGAGGCACGGCCCGGAAGTTCTACAAGCTCTGAGAGCCGCACGCGAGAGAGGGGGCGACATGCACGCCGATGACATGGTCCTGGTGAGCGTCGACGACCACGTCGTGGAACCGCCCGAGGTCTTCGAGGGGCGCCTGGAGGAGAGGTACCAGGACGCCGCACCGAAGTTCATCACGCGCCCGGACGGCACGATGGCATGGCTCCACGAGGGTGAGGAGCTGGTCAACGTCGCCCTCAACGCCGTCGCCGGTCGTCCGCGCGACGAGTACGGATGGGAACCGGCGTCGATCGACGAGATCCGTCCCGGCTGTTACGACGTGCACGCGCGCGTCAAGGACATGGACGCCGGTGGCACGCTCGGGTCGCTGAACTTCGCGTCGTTCCCTGGCTACGTGGGCAAGGTCTTCGTGCCGACCGCCGCACGCGACCGCGACCTGGCCGCAGCGCTGGTGCGGGCCTACAACGACTGGCACCTCGAGGCCTGGGCCGGTGCGTACCCCGACCGGTTCATCCCCATGATCCTCCCCATGATGTGGGATGCCGAGCTCACCGCCGCCGAGGTGCGCCGAGCCGCGGCGCTGGGGTGCCACGCGGTGTCGTTCTCGTCGAACCCGTACGCGTTGGGGCTGCCCAGCCTCTACTCCGACACGTGGGACCCCTTCTGGGAGGCCTGCGTGGAGGTCGGCACCGTTCCGTGCATGCACATCGGTTCGTCGGGCACCGACGTCGTCACGTCGCCCGACGCGCCGATCGAGTCGATCTACTCGTTGTCACCGGTGAACCTGATCGAGGCCGCGACCGACGTGGTGTGGAGCCCGATGTTCCGCAAGTACCCCGAACTGCGCGTCGCGCTGTCGGAGGGTGGCGTGGGCTGGGTGCCCTACTTCCGCGAGCGGGTCGACTACATCTTCGACCACACCCAGCACTGGAGCGGCATGGACCTCGGGGGGAAGCTCCCCTCAGAGATTTTCGACGAGCACGTGATCCTGTGCTTCATCGACGATGCGATCGGCGTCGAGAACCGTCACCACCTCAACCTCGACAACCTCACGTGGGAGCTCGACTACCCGCACTCCGACAGCGAGTGGCCCAACGCACCCGAACGGGTGATGGAGCACTTCGAAGGTGTGTCCGACGCCGACATCGACAAGATCACGCACCTCAACGCGATGCGGCACTTCCAGTTCGATCCGTTCCGCCTCCGCGCGCGCGAGGACTCGACGGTCGGGGCGCTCCGCCGGAGCGCGAGCGACTGGGACGTGAGCATCAAGACGGTCGCGGAGCGGCGTGCGCTCGCCGCGGCTCACTAGCGCGCGGAGACGAGGGGACATGGCCGGGGTGCTGGAGGGCGTCCGCGTCGTTGAGGTCTCGATGTGGGCGATGGTGCCCGCGACAGGTGCGATCCTCGCCGAGTGGGGCGCCGACGTGCTCAAGATCGAGGGCCCGACCGGCGACCCCGTCCGTGGCCTCGTCACCGCCGGGCTCAAGGATACCGGGCCGCGGTTCACCTGGGAGATGTGGAACCGCGGCAAGCGCGCCATCGCGCTCGACCTGAAGCACGAGCAAGCGCGCGAGATCGTCCGGCAGCTGGTCGCCGACGCCGACGTGTTCCTCACCAGCATCCTGCCGGCGCAGCGCGCCGCCCTCGGGATCGACGTGGAGACGATCCGGGCCGCCAACCCCGCGATCGTCTACGCGTCCGGCACCGGCTACGGGACGCTCGGTCCCGATTCCGACAAGGGAGGCTACGACGCGATCACCTTCTGGGCGCGGAGCGGCATCGCCGACGCCGCGACGAAGCCGGGGGGCGATCTCGTCGGCATGCCGGCCGGCGCGTTCGGCGACGCCACGAGCGGGATGGCGCTGGCGGGTGGCGTGGCGGCGGCGCTGGCCAAGCAGGCACGCACCGGCGAAGGCTCCGTGGTCGAGGGCGCCCTGCTCCCGACCGCGCTGTGGGCGCTCCAGATGTCGATCACCGGGGCGCGTGCCGCCGGTCTCGACCACATGCCGATGCCGACGCGGGAGCACCCGTTCAACCCGTTGGTCAACACGTACCGAACCGCGGATGGTCGCTGGCTGCAGCTGTGCATGATGCAGGCCGACCGGTTCTGGCCGAGCTTCTGCGAGGCCGTTGGCCGCGCCGACCTGGTCGACGACCCCCGCTACGCCGACGCCGACACGCGGCTCGAGAACGTGGAGGACTGCGTCGCCGAGCTCGACGCGACGTTCGCGACGCGCCCGCTGTCGGAGTGGAAGGAACGACTCGCAACCCAGGAAGGTCAGTGGGACGTCGTCCAGACGGTGTCGGAGATCATCGACGATCCGCAGGTCACCGCCAACCAGTTCGCGCACCACGTCGACTACGGCGACGGCGAAGAACTCGTGCTGATCGGCGCGCCGGTCCGGTTCGACCAGACCCCGCCGATGCTCTCACCCGCACCCGAGTTCGCCGGCGACACCGATGCCGTCCTCGAGTCGTTGGGCTGGGACACGGAACGGATCATCGAAGCCAAGATCAGCGGCGCCGTCATCTGAGGCAACCGCGTCGAGAGCGGAAAGTGGGAGCGCAATGGGGGAGAACGTCGCGATCGTCACCGGCGGCACCGGCGATCTCGGACGCGGGATCTGCCGCGCGTTGAAGAAGGCGGGTGCGACCGTGGTCGCGCTCGACCTGGAGCCGAGCCGTGCTGACAGCGCCGATCGAGTGGTCGAGTGCGACGTCACCGACGCAGCCGCGTGTGCGGCGGCGGTGCGCGACACGGTCGAGGAGTTCGGTGGTGTGCACACGCTGGTCAATTCGGCACAGCAGTGGAACCACGTTGCGATCATGGACACCGACGACGACGAGGTGCGTCTCGTGTTCGAATCCGGGCCCTTCGCGACCTTCAGGATGATGCAGCTCTGCTACCCGCACATGAAGGCGCAAGGTGGCGGGTCGATCATCAACCTGGCGTCGGCGTCGGGCACCCAGGGTGGGGTGCCGGGCGAGGGCGCATACGCCGGCGCCAAGGAGGCGATCCGCGGCATCACCAAGCATGCGGCGGTCGAATGGGGTCCCGACAACATCCGCGCCAATGCGATCTGTCCCATCGCCACCGACAACCCGAACCGCTGGCCCGCGTCGGTGATCGACGCGATCCCGCTGGCCCGTCTGGGCGATCCGGAGATCGACGTGGGCGGTTTGGTCGTGTTCCTCGCCGGGCCCACCGGCTCCTTCATCACGGGCCGGACCCTGCACGTCGACGGCGGCGCCGGGATGTTCCGCTGAGCGCACCCGCGGGTGCTCGGCCCGCGTCGGCGGCTCTACATCTTCAGCTTGGGGCTCTCGCCGCTCATGCTTCCGATGGTGATCGGCTTTGTCTTGTCGAGGCGCAGGGCAGCTTCGGGGCGGAGGTGGATGGTGGACTTCTCGCTGACGTCCCAGCCGACGGCCCGTTGACGGAGCGCCCCGACGGTGGCTTGGTCCTTGGGGATGTGGGCGAAGGGGTCCCACGAGTAGGCCCGGTTCGCGTTCTGCCAGGTGATCTTGTTGATCTGATCGTCGTCGAGGAGGTCGCCCATGTATTTCATCGCGACCTCGGGCGAGTGCGGCCAGGTGTTGGTCGAGTGCGGGTAGTCGCACTCCCACATCACGTGGTCGATGTTCATCCGGTGCAGCGACTCCAACCCATGACCGTCGACGACGAAGCACAGGTACACGTGCTCGTTGAAGATCTCCGATGGCAGCTTCCCGCCCAGATCGGTGCCACTGAAGAACTGCGTGTAGCTGTAGAGGTAGTCGACCCGCTCCAAGAAGTACGGGATCCAACCGATGCCGCCCTCGGTCAACGACACCCGCAGGTCGGGGAACTTGTGGAACATCTTGCTCCACACGATGTCGGCGGCGGTTTCGTAGACCGTGATCGGCGTGAGCGTGTGCACGACTTCGACGGGGGCGTCGGGAGACGTCACGGGCTGCTGCGACGACGAACCCAGGTGCATCGCGATCACCACGTTCTCGTCCACTGCCGCCTTCCAGACCGGGTCCCAGTAGTCGGTGTGGACCGACGGCAACCCCAAGGCATACGGACTCGCGGAGAACGTCATCGCGTGACAGCCTTTCGCTGCCACCCGTCGGATCTCCGCGGCGCAGGCCTCCGCGTCCCACAGCATCGGGATCGCACACGGGATGATCCGCCCCGGATAGGTCCCCGCCCACTCGTCGACGTGCCAGTCGTTGTACGCCTCCACCATCGCCTTGGCTTGGTCGCGGTCGGTGCCCAACTCGGTGAAGATCTGCCCGCAGAACCGCACGAACTGCGGGAAGCAGAGCGCGCTCAACACGCCGTTCGCGTCCATGTCCTTCACGCGGGCGTGGATGTCGTAACAACCCGGACGCAACTCGTCGAACGTCGTCGGCTCGTAACCGATCTCCTCACGCGGCCGCCCCGCCGTCGCGTTCAGCGCCACGTTCGGCATCTCCACACCCTCGTACACCCACGCCATCGTCCCGTCATCACGCGTGATCAGACGCGGCGCCTGGTCCTGGTACTTGGCCGGCAACCGCCCCTCGAACATGTGCGGCGGCTCGATCACATGCTCATCCACATCCACCAGGATCAGATCGTCGACGTTCATGCGCTCTCCTTCAGATGGGCCACAGCCGTCGCCGTTCGCCTGATCCTAAAGTATTGGGTGACCTAGTCACAACATTCTCCGGATGGAATCGGCGACCCCGCGGAGCTCGGAGCGCTCGTCCGGCGCCGGCGGAGCCCCCGCACTGGTCGGCGTCACCGGTACCGGTGACCTCCGGGTGATGCGTGCGCCGCGGTGATGCGTGCGGCCCGGAGGATCGGGACCGTTCGGTCGGTCGGTGCTGGTGCACGAAGGGCCCGGTGTGCGGGTCTCAGAGCTGCCGGAGCAAGGGAGCGGCGACGCCACTCTTCTTTTCTCTCCGGTTTTCTCTCCGGTTTTCTCTCCGGCTGTCGCGCGATCGTCCTGCGACGCGCGAGTGCTGAAACGCGCTGACCGGGAGATCGCGTTTTGTCGACGATCGTGTAGCGTCGCCAAGGTTTTCGCCCTTCCGTCGATGGAAGCCGATGGTCACCGAGCGCTTGGAGAACTTCAACGAGCTCGTCCGGGGACCGACCGTTCGTCGTCCGAACCCGCGCAAGCTCTCGCACTTCATCGCGCGAGACCTGCGCGGGCTGATCCTGCGCGGCGTTCTCGCGCCGGGGCACGCCCTGCCGTCCGAGAGCGACCTGCTCCAGACCTTCGAGGTCTCGCGCAACACCTTGCGAGAGGCGTTGCGCATCCTCGAGTCGGAATCGCTGATCGAGATCAAGCGAGGCCGAGCCGGCGGCGCCATCGTGCGACGGCCCCAGCCGGAATCGGTCGCGCGCTACGTCTCGCTTCTGCTCCAGGTACGCGGCGCGACGGTCGCCGAGATCCAGGAGACGCGGCTCATGATCGAGCCCGGGGGTGCGGCGCGACTGGTCGAGAACACGACGACCGGCTCGCTCGAGGCGCTCGCCGCCATGCAAGAGGCCGAACGGGAGCTCCTCGAGGACGCCGAGCAGTGCGTGAGCGCGCTCAGCCGCTTCGACGGCTCGGTGTTCGAGCTCGCGGGCAACAAGACGATCAGCGTGCTGTCGAGCATCTTCCGCGACATCATCTCCACCCAGCGCTTCGTCGGCGACGGCTCGCCACCGGCGCGTGAGCTCCTGCGCGACCTCGCCGACCTCCACCGGCGCTTCCTCCGCGAAGTCGCCGCGCGCGACCACGATGCCGCCGAGGACACCTGGACCACGTACCTCTCGGAAACCGCGAAGCTGCTCGGCAACGCCGACCTGGGTGCCCCGTTCGACGTGGTGCCGGTCTGGCAGCATCCGAAGTCACGTGAGTCGATGCAGTCGAACACCATGGCTGCGTCGATCGCCAACGAGATCCGGATCCGGATCGCGCGCGGTGACCTGCGCGACGGCGACCAGTTGGCGGCAATGCCGGACCTCGCCGCCGAGTTCGGGGTTTCGCGCCCGACCATGCGCGAGTGCCTGCGCGTGCTCGAGATGGAGGGACTCGTCGATCTCCGCACCGGTTCGCGCACCGGGGCGACGGTGCTCGAGCCCACCCCCGACGCCGCGGCCCACCTGGCGCTCATCGTGCTCGCATCGGTGCAGACGCAGATGGCCGATGTCGCCGAGGCGTCGCGGTTGATCGAGCCCACCGTGGCCGAGCTCGTCGCCGCCCGCATCGACGACGAGACGCTCTCCCAAGTCGCGGAGGCCGTCCGGGCGCTCAAGGACCTCGTCGGCAACACGATCGCGTTCGTCGAGGCGAACGAGGCGATCACCGAGCGCCTGTTCGCCGCCGCCGGGAACCCGTCGGTGCTCGTGGCCTGGCAGATGGTGCACTCGGTGACCCTCGAGTGCCGGCGCGACCTCACGATCAGCGCACTGAGCCTGCCGAAGGTCATCCGTGGGAACCGCTTCACCGGCGAGGCGCTGGAGGCCTTCGTCGAGGCGGCCGGTCGGCGCGACGTCGGAGCCGCTCGTGCGGCTCGCGTGCAGATGCACGAGGCGATCGCGCCCTTCTTCGCCTCGGCGCTCGGAGACCGGCTCCTCGTCGACTTGTTCGACTGAGAAAAGAGTTGACTCAGTAGCACGAAAGTGGCAACGTGGCGGAACGCCGGCGACCTCGGGAGGCCCGGCGGATCCGCCCCGTGATCGGAATCGAGCGCAGGAGCTCAGCGTCATGCCACTCTTCGCGGGCCAGGTGGCCATCGTGACCGGCGGGGGCCGGGGCATCGGGCGCTGCGAGGCGCAGCTGCTCGCCCGTGAGGGCGCGAGCGTCGTGGTCAACGACCTCGGCGGCTCGGTCGATGGGACCGGCGCCGACGCGACCGCAGCCCAACAGGTGGTCGAAGAGATCGTGGCCGCCGGGGGGCACGCGGTCGCGAACCACGACGACTGCTCGAGTTGGTCGGGGGCGGAGGCGCTGGTCCGACAGGCGCTGGACACCTACGGGCGCCTCGACGTCCTCATCTGCAACGCCGGCATCGTCCGCGACCGGATGAGCTTCAACATGTCCGAGGACGAGTTCGACGCCGTGGTTCGCGTGCACCTCAAAGGCCACTTCGCCCCGATCCGCTTCGCAGGGGCCCACTGGAGGGCGCTGGCCAAGGAGACCGATGGGCGTGTCGAGGGCGCGATCGTCACCACCTCCTCCGAGGCGGGGCTCTACGGCAATGCCGGACAGGCCAACTACGTCGCGGCCAAGGCCGGTATCGCGGGCATGACCATCACCCTCGCGCGTGAGCTCGAGCGCATCGGCGTGCGGGTCAACGCGTTGGCGCCGGTCGCGGCGACGCGGATCCTCGGCACGGTCGCGACCGACGAGGTTGCCCACGACCCGAGGCTGTCGCCGGAAAACGCCGCCGCGGGAGCGGTGTGGCTGGCGTCGCCGCTCGCGGCCGACGTGAACGGCCAGGTGCTCAAGGTCGGCGGAGGTGTCGCGGAGGTGGTGCAGGGCTGGCGCCCCGGCCCCCGCGTCGTCCGAGACGACACGTGGTCGGTTGCAGCGCTGGCCGCCGCAAGCGACGAGCTCTTCGCGGGGCGAGCGCGGGGCATCCCGCCGTTCTTCGCGCTCGAGGGCGCGTCGGCCGAGGGGTGACGGACACCCATGGCGGGCGCGGAGATCTCGGTGCAGGGGTGAGCACCGCGGTGGCCGGAGCGCACACCGCACCGGCGGCCGCGCCGAGCTGGTACGCGCGTCACGCGCCGGACCGGCCGGCGATCGTCATGGCGTCGACCGGCGCCACGACGACCTACGCGGCGCTCGACGACCGCTCCCGTCGCTTCGCCGGCGCGCTTCGGGCGCGCGGGCTCGACGTGGGCGACCACATCGCGATCCTCATGGAGAACAACGCCGCGTACCTCGAGGTCGCGTGGGCCGCGCAGCGGGCCGGCCTCTACTACACGGCAGTGAACTCCCACCTGACCGCGAGCGAGGTGCAGCACATCCTGGATGACAGCAGCGCCGAGGCGTTCGTGTCGTCGGCCGCGATGGCGGCGACGGTCGAGCGTCTCGACCTGTCGCGCATGTCGTTGACGGTGTCGGCGGATGGCGCGCTCGACGGGTTCGAGGGGTACGCCGACGTGGTCGCCGGCGCCTCGCAACTCGACGCCGAGTGCGAAGGGCGCGAGATGCTGTACTCGTCGGGCACCACCGGATTCCCGAAGGGCGTGCGCAAGTCGTTGCCGATGACGGACTTCGGTGACCCGTCGTCGGCGCCCGCGCAGATCGCCGAGGTGCTCCGGACGCGTGGAATCGGCGCCGCGGGCTCGGTGTACCTGTCGCCGGCACCGCTGTACCACAGCGCACCACTGGTCACGGCCATGTCCGTGCACCGGCTGGGGGGCACAGTCGTCGTCATGGAGCGCTTCGACGCGCGGCAGTGCCTCGAGGTGATCGAGCGCCATCACGTGGACGCGGTGCAGCTGGTGCCGACGATGTTCGTCCGCTTGCTGCGGCTCCCGCCCGAGGAGCGTGCGAGCTTCGACGTGTCGAGCCTGCGCCGGGTGGTGCACGGCGCGGCGCCGTGTCCGATCGAGGTGAAGCGTCGGATGATCGAGTGGTGGGGCCCGATCATCGATGAGTACTACTCAGGTACCGAGGACATCGGCGGCACCTACATCACGTCGCCCGAGTGGCTCGAGCACCCGGGGTCGGTGGGGCGACCAGACGTGGAGTGCCACATCGTGGATGATGACGGCGTGGAGCTGCCGCCCGGTCGTGATGGGCTCGTGTACTTCACGGGAGGCCGCGGCTCCGAGTACCACGACGACCCGGCCACGACCGCGTCGACGGTCGACGACCACGGATGGCGCACCCTTGGCGACATCGGGCACCTCGACGACGACGGCTACCTCCACCTCACCGACCGCCACGCGCACATGATCGTCTCCGGCGGGGTCAACGTCTATCCGCAGGAAGCGGAGAACGTGCTCATGGGGCATCCGGCCGTGCTCGACGCGGCCGTCATCGGCGTGCCCGAGCCAGAGATGGGCGAATTGGTGCTGGCGCTCGTGATCGCCGTCGACGGGCGCGGCGGGCCGGAGCTCGCCGACGAGCTCCTCGGCCACTGCCGGTCGCAGCTCGCCGGGTTCAAGTGCCCGCGGCGGGTCGACTTCGTCGCCGACCTGCCCCGGGACCCGACGGGCAAGCTCCACAAGCGGCGGCTGAGAGAGCGGTATTGGCAGGGGCACAGCACCCGCATCGTCTGAGCGCCGGAGAATTTGGCGAAACAGTTGACTCAGTCACCCCGAAACCGTAAGGTGCGAGAGGGGGAGCACCCAATTTCGGGGGATGACAGAACAGGGGGTCGAGTGTGATGACACGCACTCGTTCGATCGTCCGCGTGACCGTCGTGGTGGCCGTGCTCGCACTCGTCGTGGCACTGGTGCCGGCGGCGGCGTCGGGTCAGGGCTCGGTGCGCGGCTTCGACGGCACCACGATCAAGATCGCCGGCATCGCGGTGAAGTCGAACTTCGCGAAGTCCGACGTCGGTGCCCAGGCGCGGTTCAAGCGCTTCAACGACGACCAGGAGATCAAGGGCGTCAAGATCGACTACGTGGAGTACGCCGACTCGACGCAGGATCCGGCCGTCGGGCTCTCGGAGACCCGACGCCTCGTCACCCAGGTCGGGGTGTTCGCGATCGTGCCCGACCTCTCGGCCGTGAACCCGGGTGACTACCTGAACCAGCAGCACGTCCCGTACTTCGGCTACGGGTTCGACAACACGTACTGCAGTCAGAAGCCCACGACGAAGCTCTACGGATTCTCGTACACCGGGTGCACGATCGCGACCGACCCTCCGTACGTGGCCGACGCGTGGGCAAACAACTACAAGTACGTGTCCCAGAAGAGCGGGAACAAGAAGCCGACGGTCGTGCTCGCCGGCTCGGACAACCAGGCCGGCAAGGATGCCCTCAACCGCAACGTCGATCAGGCGAAGGGTGCCGGGTTCAAGGTCGTCTACGCGAAGGCCAACCTCCCCGAGCAGGTGTCCGACTACACGCCCTACGTGCAGGAGTGGATGACGGCGAACAACGGGAAGCCGCCGGACCACTTCCAGTGCGTCGCCGTGCTCCAGTGCCTCGGGATGTGGACTGCGATGCAGGCGGCCGGCTACAAGGGGACGTTCTGGACCGGCATCTACTCGGACTCGCTGGTCAAGCCGTTGGCTGGCACGATCAGCTGGGGCTTCTACAACCAGAACCCCAATACGGGGCTCACGCAGTTCGAGAAGGACGTGGCGGCGGTGGCACCGGGCACCAAGGCCCAGGACAACTGGATCGCCTCGTCGTACTTCGCTGCCGACATGTTCATCCAGGCGTTGAAGACCGCGGCCAAGAACGGCACGAAGAACATCACCCCGGAGAACGTGCAGAAGGCCGCCGCGACGCAGAAGTGGCAGATCAAGGGCCTCGTGGGGCCGCAGACCTACCCGGACGCCACCGTGGTGCCCACCCCGTCGTGCACGTCGCTCGTGGGCAGCGACGGGACGACGTGGTCGACGCTGCTGCCGTACAGCTGCTCGTCGAAGAGGATCAAGGCGGCGTCCGGCTGAACGTCGGGTTCCCCCGAGCGGAGGTGCGGTGCGCTGGGGAGCGCGCCGCACACCCGCGCGCGGGGCAGTCCCGTTCGATCGGGCTCACATGAGCGTCACCTTTCCAGCACATTGGGATCCTAAGCTTAGAATTCCACGTGGACAAGTTGTCGCG
>JADMIO011485871.1_pt1 | contig 40593 bp, 53 predicted proteins | sample 8958161 | NCBI WGS metagenome assembly JADMIO01 (sample SAMN16585339, study PRJNA669376) | soil metagenome | isolation source: Crop rotation soil | place: USA: Cullars Rotation, Alabama | collected 2011
CACTTGGTCGCTCACTTGGTCGCTCACTTGGTCGCTCACTTGGTCGCTCACTTGGGCGAGCACTGCACACGCAACGACTGCTCCAAGAGGAGAATCCATCCAAATGCAGATTTTTGGTTCGGCACGTCCAGCGGTGGTGTAAGCCCTCTTTATTCCTTCCCAGGCAAGATCGCGATTGCGCCCGTCATTGCCGGTGCGCAATCCGATAGCCAGCCATTTCTCACGTATCGCGGGCAATGCCGCTTCCTCTGTCGGGTTTAATTTGGCGAGCTTCATAATTTCAATCTGCGACGTTACGAATTGCTTCCGGTGAATATTCGCGCTGGCGAACGACACGATAATTTCCTTTCTTCAAAGGTATCGGAGCGTGTTCCTGATGCGTAATTTTCGTCGGTTTTTTCACTCTGACAGCAACGGTGTCATCGCCGCGTTTCCAGGCGTCTGCATCGGCTGTGTCGATTTCATGAGCGTGGCCCGTCACTTCGCCGTGCGCCAGAATCACACGTCCTTTGCCACGTTTGGTTTTGCCTGGGATTTTATCGACGCGCTCAATAAGTACGTCGCCTTGTCGGAACTGATTGGTATTTTTGTTTTTCATGTTTGTTTCTTTCGTATTTCCCGACCGGTATTCGGTTCGGAAATTTGTTGGTGCGCACCCACTCCTTCTGCCGAATGGTCCGTTGCAGAAGAGTTTTATATCGCTCCGGGGAGTAGGGTTCCAAAGTGTGTTGTAGAACGACGCAATAAGCTTTTCCGTAACCGAGCTGCCCCAGTCGTCCTTCCAAATATTTTAGATCACGACAAAGCGCGATCAATGGCGCGTCGCTCCTTGTTTTTTTTCTCGGGGTAAAATCGAAATGCAATTGCTCGCCGTTCATAAAATCAAAACGGCTCCTCTTCAGTGACCGGTTGCAACTCAGCTTCGAGCGGAACTTCACTTTCACTGCCTGCCAAGACTTCCAAATGTCGCTGCCCGTATTTCGCGCACTCAGCGCATTTACATTTCACGCGCGCGCGAACGCACATCATGTGACCGGTGTCGCCATAGGCGCTGCGCAACGCATCGATTCGATCATTCAACGTGAAAACGAACATCATCAACTCGGACGGCTTGTTGTCCGGTCGCGGCTGAGAGCTGAGATCCTCGATCGTGGACACGCCGCGAAAAACCTTGTGCCGTTCCTTCAGGATTTTCGTCATGTAAGAATCCGGCTGCTCGACATAGAGCGCGAGGCACGGGCGCAACTGATTCCGCACCACCCAGAGCAATTGTTTTTTCTTCGGATCAACCAGCGGAATTTTTCCGGCCAATTCTTTCAACTCCTTGAACACGGCCGAAATATCATCCTCATGAACGAGATCGTTGCCGCTGATGTGGCCGCGACTCTCGATGAGCTGGAGAAAATGTTCGCGCCGCGCCGAACCCTCGGCCGTCAGGACACGCGCGAAAATGTCATAACGTTTGGCGTCATCATTGCGATTCCATTTCTGGAACGCGCACGCCGCCGGCCAAAGTTCCGCCATCATTTTGATGCGCTGTTGTTTGTTCATTTGAATGATTTTTGGAAATAGGAGAACTGCGATTTAAAAACGGTTCCGTCATTCGAACGGAGCAGCTCCGGCAATTTATCAGCGCACTTTTTTGCGTCGCGCTTGAGCAATCGCGAGACATCGGCGACCGGATAGCCGTAATCATTTGCGATGGTGGCAATGGCAGCGCGGACGAAATCGATATGCTTGTCCGAACCCCGACCGGCAATAATCAATCCGGCGATCCCAAACGTGATCTCTGCTTTTTTAAAGATTGCGTCCAACGTTGGCTTCGCTTTCGGCTTCGCCTCATCGTGGAGATGTTTGATGATGGTTTTTGTCGTGGTCTTGGTCGGCAGTTTGAAGAGCGCCGCGATCTTTTCCACGCGCTCCGGTTGCAGCGAGCGAAAATGGTTCGTGCCGTCGATCGACATTTCCAGAACGGCCGGCGCCGCGTTTTTTAATTCCAGGTAAATCGCCTGCAACGTCAGTTCGGCCAGTCCGCGGTTGAGCGACGGCATGAACAATTTGTTTTCTTCGCCGGTGAGAAATGTCCGGAGCAATTTCGTCGCGTGAAACTTTTCGATCTCCTCGCCCGTGTTCAATTTCCTGAACAGGCTCGCGATCGGCGTCTCGCGTTCCCAAAAGTTTTCCTCGGTCGTCAACGCGAAAGCGAACCCGGCCAGCACACCCGCGGATTTCAAACCGGCCTGTTTGCTGCGATGCGTGATGACATATTCGATCGCCTTTTCGAACGAGTGAAAAACATCGAGCGTTTGCGCCACACTCAAACGGCGGGCGCGATCTCCCAGGCACAACGAGGAAAGCGAATTGCAGATTTGCGATGTGACACCGCTGTTTTTCAAACCGTGCTGGATGGTCAACTGGTCCGCCACCGACCGCGTCGCGCCACGATCCACCGCATCCATCGTCGTCATCGCGTGGCCTTCCACGCGCGACGGCAAACCGAACGTCACCATCATCCTCACCGTCACGCCGCTCATCACGATCGCGGCAAGCCGATGTTGCCCGTCGATCAATGCGTCGAGATCGTTGAACGCGATCCCCTGATGCGTCGCAAACCAGACCTTGTTGATCATGTCGCGTGCATACGCCTTCACGACATCTTCTTTCATCGGGCGATTTCCAAAATTGTTTTTCAGCCAGTTCGTCGCCATCGCCGGCGTGATCTCGACCCATTTTGTTTCCACTCCTTCGGACTGTTTGAAAACGGTTATGCCGCTGCGGTCGATGGAATGCGGGACCGCGCCTGGCGCACGCATCGGCACGGTACCTTTTTCGCGGACGAGTTTTCCGATTTCCGCGAGGTCTTTGAGATCAAGTATTTTTTCGGTTTTTGAGACTGGTGATGAGTGCATGGTTTTCTCCTGTTTTTTGTGAACGCTTGAGCAGCATGGAAGTGATGTTGCGGGCGTGCCGTGCCCAACGTCTGCCCGCAATCTGTTGTTTTACTTCGTTGCTCTGTTGCGGGACTTCGCCAAGCTCGACGCAGCGTTTGTGCAAATCGCCTTTCGAGAGCAGCTCCAGATTTTCGGCGGAAAAATTATTCCGGTTGCGATCGCGAAAAAATATTTCGTGCATCTTCGGGATCTTCTTCCCGTGATGATTTTCCCAGACGTAGTGTTGCAACGGACGACGGGGCCCGTATTCCTTATTTCCGTTTCGATAATAGCCTTTTTCGCTCCACCAGAAAACGCGACCGTTCCAGATCACGCCGCGACTCGTCCGTTTCGGTTTCGCACGACATGCGCCATGCGCCTTGTAAAGAGCCAGGATCACCGGATGGCCGATTCCTTTTCGCGCTGCCACGTAATCATCGAACGAGACCGGATGGACATTCCCCGAAAACGGCGTTGTCGGTTGTGGTACCGGAAATTCCATTGGCTGTCGAAAGCCCGACGCACGACGTTCCGCCCGGTTCTCCGCTCGTGTTTCTCGCGTGCCTCCCATTACGCGGCCCTCGCTTTCAGTTGTGTGGCAAACGAATTTCCATCGAGCAAAACTTTCAAACGCGCATCAGCTGACTTGGTCGCACCGTTCGCACCGGTGTTGTGTTTGCGCACCTGGTCGGAATTAGAGAGCAGTTCTAAATTATCGATCGTGACATTCCTCTGGTCGCCATCCTTGAAACAAACTTTAAATCCCTTTGGGATCGGCCCGTAATTTTCCTGCCAAATATCCTGGTGCAGATAATGGACCCGTTCGCCCGGCTTGCGCAGCGTGCGTCGATAATAACGGTTTTTCTTCCGGCAAATCTGGATCGTGTAATTGAATCCGTTGTGTTCCAGCACCGGTTGAAAATTGCGCGAACGCAATTTGAATCCGCGATTTTGAAAAATACCGAAGATGGCCTGACGTCGGCGTTTCCATTTTTTTCCCACCTGAGCGAGCGACAATCCGGAAACGTAATCGGCATACATCGCATGGACCACGCTCGCGTCTAATTCCGGATAAGTCCGCTTCTGCACTTTCCACCCGCGACATTTAAAGATGAAATAAATGGTCGTGAACCGGCGGTTAAACTGCGCCGCTGTTTTCTTGAGCGACTTCGTTTTCCGATAAAAGGCGTACATCTCCTGCGCCAGTTCTGGAGCAATGACGCCTCTTTTTTTGATGGCCGGATTTCCGTTCATCTCAGTGTTTGCCGACGGGCGCTTTGTATTTGGCCGGTTGGCCATCGGGATCGAAGCGAAGGCAGCCGAAACGGAATTGCGCGATGGACGATCCATCGACGTTGAAATGTAAACCTTGAAACGCGCCGAGCGTGGGATGTTCCTGCGCACGGAACTTCCAGATGTCAGCGGCCACCGCTTGAGCGCAAGTGAGTGAGTTCATGATTGCGAAGCCTCCTCGACAGTTTCAGGAAGAAGGCTCATTTCAGACTCTTCACACTCCAACGTTCTGGCACCAATGGCTCGCGGTGATTTGTCTTCGATTGCGGCTGCGGCCACGCACAAATCTTCAAAAGACTGCGTCCCGTAACCAATCAGATACGCGATTTTCTTTTCGTCGCGGATGCGGCTCAGAACTTTGTAAATCGCTTTTCGCGCCAATTTCAATTTTTCCGCGTCGCTCACGATTCGTCCTCCGTTGCGTCTTTGATGAGCGCGGCCACAATCTTGCCGACATCACCAGCGACCGGTTTGATCACGACCGTGTCCGTTGCGTTCACCACATTGCAGCCGACTTTTTTCAAGTCATGCACCGGCAATTGTTCCAACGCCATTCGCGACGGAAAACGTTCCACGATCAAATAATCATCCGCCAAGTCACCGTAAACTTTCTGGATCAACTCGACCGTCTTGTCCTCATCCACGATCTCGATCCCGCCCTTGCCTTTTTGCAAACCGACTTTCACGCCGTGAACAGTGACGGTGCGCGGTTTGTCGAACAGCGCGGGCGCGCCCTCGATCAATGCTTTCAATTCGCTGTGGCGCTCTGCCGTTTTCGCGACCTTGCTCCGCAACACCTTCATGTTTGCGGTTTTGATCGCCTCGATTTGCTTGTTTATGTTCGTAACAAAATCGGACAGATCGTTGTGCGCTTCGGAAAATGCCTTCGTTGATTTTTCAATTTCTGAGAGTGTTGTGTTCATAATTTATTTAGTGTTTGCGGAATCTTCTGCGGAACTGCTTGGGTGTTCTGTTCTCGAAGTCGATGTTCCAGATCGCGTCATCGAGGCTGTGGATCAGGTCGCCGAGTAAATCGATTTGATAGGCGTTGCGGCGTTTGATGGCGCCGAGCCGTTGCGTCACGATCCGTTGGCGCGACTGCTCCAATACGATTTTTTCAGCGGCCAAAAAAGTTTTCATGGGAGGCTTTCGGCGCGTTCGATGTTGAGCATCGTGATTTGCGTGCCGTTGTTGGTGAGCGCGGCCTTCAGCCACAATTCGTCCTCGATCTTCGACTGGAGCTTCAAACTTTCCGACATGCCGGAGACGAGGCCGTTCCCGGGATGGACGAAACCAGCGGAGACCGGTTGCATTCCTTCCAGCTTGATTTGGTCGTGAGTGACGTGGTCAGGAAAGAGGACCGGGAACAACGCGCCGCTCTGGTTTTCAAACATGACGTATTTCACGCGATTTTCCTCCGCTCTTCTGCGCTCGGTAGCGTGTCGAGAATTTCGCCAATCCCTTTTCCTTCGATAAAAAATTTATCGTCGGAAATCGTCGTGGGTTCGAGGTGATGATAAACGCCGTCGCTGTCGGGCTGCGCTGGCCATGTGCGCGATTTGCATTCGTCCAACTTCACGAAACCGGCTTCGAGCAAAACCGTCGCGGCGTAACCGCGCATTTTCGCGAGATGCAAAAGCAGGATCAAACAATCCGCCATTTCTTCGAGATCGTGTCCCGCTTCCAGCGTGGTCCCGCTGACCGCCTGATCTTGGATCGCCTCGTGCAACTCACGCGACTCGCGCACTAGGTGCGCTGCTTTGCCAAGCGCGGTTTGCCCAGGGAATTGTTTTTCCGCCCACGCTGCGACGTCGTTTTGCAGTCGTTGCAATTTCACTTAACACCGCCTTCCAACTCCTTCAGTCCAGCGTAAGCGCTGATGACGTGGGCCCATTCCATTTTGTTTTTGCCCGCTAATTTTTTGCCGACCCGCAGTAAAGTGAGCCACATCCCGAGGGCTTCGGTTTCCACCAGCCTCTTTTCGAGGTCGCGTGCCGCGCCCGAACTTGGCGGCAATCCATACGCTTTCGCGAACGTGTTCAAATCCTCCTGTGTCGGGACGTTGGGCAATTGCAGAGCACAAAGACGCCGACGTTTGGTTTGCCCGAGCATACGTTGCGTTTCGCCTTCCTCCATAGCGTCTTTAAATTTATTCGTCGCGCAGATCACCACGCCGCATTTCCGCTCATTGAAAAGTTCGCGGATGAATTCAATCGTTTGCAGCGCGCTCGAACCGTTTTTGCGCCCGGTCGATTCCAGGCATTGATGCGCTTCGTCCACGATGAGCAACATCCGGTCGTCAAAAGATTTGATGATGCGCCGCCGCAGAATCGGCAAACGTTGCTGCGGGCTGATGTCCAATTGCTCGGCGAGCTTCGTGAGGAAATGGATCAGTGCGCCACCGGTCGGCATAGCGACATACTTGGTGTTCCCGTGATTGAACTCGGAGGTGTAGGCTTCCAACGCTTCGGATTTTCCGATCTGCCAATCGCCGAAAATAAAAGCGATGCGCTGGAACTCGCGGGCGGAATGGCAGACGTTCCAGATTCTTTCCGTCAGCTTTGTTTTGATGAACGGCAATTTGCGTGACTGGCTGCGTTTATCCTCCAGCTCGAAAAATGTTTCGATGTTGGCGACGATGGCGGCGAGGTCAGCCGGATACTTGCCACGGAAAACGAGGCTCAACGTTCCACCGCTTAAACGGACGAGCTTGCCGGTGTCATCCAGGCTCAAATCATTTTTGACATAGTGAGCATGGAACCGGCGGATCGCTCCGCGCTGGTTGTCCGGCAAATTTTGCGTGGCCATGTAAACCACGTCGCCGGGTATTTTTTCCTTTTTATTGTTCAACGCGTTCATCGCGTTGGACGGAATAAGCGCGTCGGATTTCGGCGCGTCGGGTGCATTTTGATTTTCTCCTGACATTTTGTTCTCCTGTTTTTGGTTGATGTTTATTTTCCGGCCATAGCTGCGAGCAAAGCTTCACCGGAAGATTGGGTGCCACTCTCTTCCGGTGTCGTTCCGTGATCCGAACCGATGATTTCATCTGCTTGGTTATCGGCGTTGGTCGGGGCCGTCGTGTTCGGATGGACGAAATTTTGCGGCGCAAGAATCGCCTCGGCAGCGGACTTCCCTTCGCGCCGGATCAGGTCGGCTTCATCGGCAGCGGATTGTTTCTTCGCTTCGTTGACCTCGTCGATGGCAGCCACCGCACCTTGCAACGCCGCCGCAGTTTTTGTGACCGTGGTTTCCACTTCGGTGCAAAGCGGGTTCAACAATTCTTGTGGAACCAGTCCCGCCTCGGTCTGCACGAGCAGATTGTTTTGGATTTGCTTTTCGCGTTCGTCGATGACTTCGCGATTTTGTCGGCGGACGTTCTTCAACGTCTCCTGCACGAAACTTTGTTTGAACGCGAACGCCTTCGCTTTCGCCGTCGCATCGAGCGGATTGAAACGGTCCTGCAAATGCCAGGTGGCGACGTAACGCGGGCCGTGATTGGTTTTCTCGGTGATGTGGATGGCGCCGAGATCGAACGGACGGAAGTAAAGGAGATATTCGTTTCCCGTCGGCAACGCATCGGCCGGTGTCGGCGGAAAAAATTTGTAGGTCTTGTCGTCGTGTTTGAAAACGAATCCGCCATTCGGTTGAACGCGTTCCAGCTTGTGGCAATCGTCGTAAAAGCGCGGCAGGATGTGGTTCGGTATTTTTGCGAAACGAACGTTGCGCGAGAGACGAAGCAACCGTTCCATCGGCGTCTCAAAACGATTGTTCCACTCGACGAATTCGTGCAGCGCAGGAGCGAGTTTTTCCAGTTCCGTTTGCGATTGGCTCCATTGCTGCGCCACGAGACCGGGCGCATTGACGCGCCATAAAGCGACCTTTTCAAAGTCAGTTAAATCGTGGTTTAAACGGCGGTTCAACCGGTCCACGATGTCGGCTGTTTCGAAATAGGCGGCGCGCCAATCGCTGAACGGATAGACGAGTCGGGCGCGCTGGCCTTCGGTGAGAAAATGTTCAGACGTCTGCAACGCGGCGACCTCCCGTTCCATCGCAGGCAAAGCAGCCGGTGAATGGTCGCGGTCTTTTCCCATCTGCCCAGGCAACGCACCGCATTCGTTGTGAAAAAGATTGTGCCACGATTCCAGATGCGCTTTGCCGGTCGGTTTTCCGCTGGACGCTTCGCGCCATGCGAGAACGAGCTGCCCTTCCATGCCGGTGTAACAAACGCAGATTTGCCCGTCGGACAAATCGTAAAGCGATTGCGCATCGGCATGATAAAGCGTGGCCGTGGCGCGCTCGACAATCAGGTGCATCTTGTAATCGAGCGGATAGCCGTATTGCTCCAGCATCATCGCCACGAGCCACTTCATGTCGCGATATTGCAAACGCTCACGCGTGCCGTCGTCGCGAGGCAATTCAGGACGTTGCCCGAATTTCAGATACACGCCGGAACAAAGATCAAGACAACCGAGTTGCAACAAACGGCGCGCGCCGTATCCGGGAACGACCACCTTGCGGTCGAGCCAGACGTCGTCGAAGAAAATATATTCCAGCGGACGAACGCCATTGCGCGAGAACGGGACCGGTGGCAGAAATTCCATCGCCGCCGCCGTGCCGATGCGCGTCATCGCGATCTCTGCTTTCGGTCGCAACTTGAGCAAGCGATACAGATTGCGCGGCGACATTCCTTCCGGATGTCCCTTGCCGCAATCGGGCGGGCAAACGTCGAATCCCGGAAACGCTTTCGTCGCGTCGCCATTGAGCCATGATCTCCACCGGCGATAAAACGCGTCGATCTGCGGACGCCATCTTTTTTGATTGCGACTGGCGAAACCGCAGAACCATTCCACGAACGGTTCATTTTGCTGGAGCGTTTTGGAATTTTCCGCGTTCCAGAATTTCGAACCAGCCTTCGCGTTGTTGAAGAGCACGCGCCAGTTGCCGGTGTTGCGCCATTTCAGATAACGCTGGTAAAACGTCGAAGGAGAAACTTTGAACTTCGACGCCTGCCGTTTTATTTCGTCGTCTTTTTTCGGCGCATTGGAGATGGCGTGGAACGCGGCGAAACAATCGTGAAATTCTTTCTTGATCGCATCAGGCAAAAAACCGAACTGCTCACGTTCATGTTGCGGAATGATGGAAAGTGCGTTCATGGGTTTGTTTCAGGAATTGCAGCTTTGGCATCTGCCTCACTTTTGAAATCTCCCTCACAGTTCCACTCGACGGTGTTTTTCGGCCTGCTGTAGAGGCTCCAGCATTCGGTTTCTGGATCTCCATTAAACGTGCGAGCCATTTGGATTTCGCCACGGAACATTCCAATTTGTTTAACCGGAGATACTTCGTATTCGTATTGCAGCTTCATTGCTTTTTTCCTTTCGGCATTTTGTCGAGTTGGGTTTTGAACGACTGATAGGCGTCGAAGAAAAGTTTCATGTGCGTCTCGGTTTCCTCGCGGTTGAGCGCGACGAAACTTTTTGACTCCAGCTCTTCACCGAGCGGTTCGGTGATGCAGCGCCAGCGCGCGCGCAACGCTTCCAGTTCCATCTCGGGATCGAGCGGCGGCACGTAGGAACGAAATTCTTTTTGCAATTCCTTCGGCAACTGCGAATACGTTTTGCCCTCGTGCTCCGGATGAAATTGCTTCAACCATTCCTGCACCGCATCAGGACTCGGCCGATACCCGCCGTCTGGGCGAGTCGAGCGAAATTCCATCATCAGTTGGCGATAACTTTTTCCTTCGATCTCGCAATCGATTTGCTCGCGAATCGATTTGATTTCTTTGGGAGTTGGTCTGGTAAAAGAAGCAGCGCTTCATGTAGTGGAACCGAAAAGTCCAACAGTGTTGCACTTTTTACACCAATGGAACTCATCAGGTCGGTCGCGAGTTTTTTCCAGCCGAAATACGTGCTGCGTGAAATGCCTGTGCAATAAGTTTTAATCCACGGTTCCAGTTCGCCGTGTTCCAGATTGGCGTCGATGTATTCGAAGAATAATCCAGCGGCCACAATGCGGCGGACTCCATCCTTGGCGTCTTGAATCGCAGCGCGAAGTTTTTCTGCAACTTTTTCATCGTTGCCGCATTTCAATTTCGGAATTTTTGCGAGTGCTTGTTTGCTCATAATTTTATTCGGAGAAATCCTGTTGGTCGGGATGCAGCGCTTTATCCATCACTTCTTTGCCGATTTCCGATTTCAAAAGCATGTTGATGAAGTGTCGGGCGGCTTCGGGGTTTACCTTCGGACAATGCTTAATCAGCCACGCGTCGAATTGGTCTTCGCCGACTTTATCCTTGATGCGAATCATGATCACCGCGCAGGAAAGTGCGTTCGTCCAATGCAGCCGCATTCCCTCCTCGGCCTTTAAAAAATAATCGGTGATTTGTTTCGCGTCAGATTTCACGATTTCTCCTTCTGAAATTGGCCCGAGGTTGCAGACCGGTGGCTGTCTGCGACGACCTCGGGTGAACTGTTGGAAGCACCGCAGGAAGCGGCGCAGGTTGTGAGGAAGATTCATTGCCAACTGGCAATTGAGAATTTTCAATTTTAATTTGTTCGGACCGCGCCTGCACCTCCATCACATGCAGATACGTGCGCCGGTTGCGCTGGCGATGGAATGAAGTCCTCATAAGTGGCCGTCCGCTAGGACAGTCTCCTTTCCCGCAACAACGCTGCCGCGCTCTCGCGCAGGATGGCTGGTGATTGGTTGATGCGATTGCCGGTGCCGGGAATAATTTTCAGACAACCCGACTCGATGAGATTGTGGATATGTTGCGCGACGACGTTGAACGCGCTCTCGAGGTGCGATGTGAACAGAATCTGTTTTGGCGGAAGGATGGAGCGGATCACGCGATCAACGTCCGCCGGTTTCGCTTCGACAACTTTTTCGGTGGTCCGGTTTTTGAACTGCTCCACGCTTCGCGCCCAGACGCGCACATAAATTTTTCCCGCGTCCGGCCCGCGCAGGTCGAAGGCGAAGGGCAACTGACGGTCGGCGATAAGATGCATCACATCATCTTCGGAACAATCGAGCGCGCCCTTGACCGCATCGAGCGACATGAGCGGCCGCCGCACTTCCACCGTCATCGGCAATCGGCGTTGGACTGAAGCGACCGCGATCACGATTCGCTTTCCTCCTTGCAAAAGCGTTTCAGCTTTTCGTAGCTCGGACCTTTTTTCCAAACCATGTCGAGGCCGATTTCCGCGAGGACCAATTTCAAATCTTCAAAGGTCGTGACCTTGCTCCAGTCAATCTGGACGAAATCTTTTGGATTGATTTCAATCGCGCTGTCTTCGTCGGAAAAACAAAACGGCTCGCACTCGTTTCCGTGTTCGACTTCCCGTCCGCATTTGTAGCAAACGTTCATCGCGCTCCTTTCTCGGTGGAAACGAAACGCAATTTGTTTTCCCTGACGATGTAAACGCAACCGCTGTCGATTTCTAAAGTTCCGCAGTAAGCATCGGCGACTTTCCGGACTCGTCCCAAATGGCGACGACCAAAAGCTATGAATGCGACGCGACGGCCAACGTAATTTTCTAAATGGGAATTTTGAGCGACCTGCCTTGCGATCGCACCGTAATCAACGAACGTGTTCATCGCGCTCCTTTCTGGTTTGAATTTTCCTGCGGGTGGTTAAAATCCGGCGATGACAGCAGCGGAGATAAAAGGCCTGATTGATCTGGCGCGGGAGCGCGATCAGAAAATGTATGCGTGGATAAAGCAACTCCTGCTCCTGGCGTCTGGAGCGCTAACCGCACTTGTGTCTCTTCGCACGGGAGAAAACGCAACGGGACTTTCCCTTCTGTTTCTGAAAGGAACATGGGCAGCACTCGGACTTGGTATCCTGCTCGGAGCATTCGCCCTGCACGGCGAAGTGTGGGTTGCTGCTGCGCTGGCGAAGAAAGTAAATCGAGATAGAAAAGAACGTGCGTTGTCCGGCGGCGATCTTGCCGCGCCCAGCGTCGTAATGCTGCCCGAACGATACAGCATCGCGCGCAAATTATTTTACGTAGCGCTTGTAACCGCGGTTGTTTCCCTGGTGGCTTTTGCGTTGGTGCGTTGAAATTCATCGCGCTCCTTTCCCATTTGAATTTTTCGGGTGGCTGTTTACCGTCCTGAAAAATGAAAACTCAATCCGCGCTGCGAGATAAGCTGTTGGAACAGTCAGCAGCAGCCCTAATAGGAATACTGGCAGCTGCGGCGGCTCTGGTTGCGGCGGAATTCCTCCCCATCCTTGAGCAACTAAAAAACCTGCTAACCAAAGATTTCCTGCTGAAAGCAGTAGAATTATTGGGACTCGCATTAACACTTTGCCTCCTTTGGGTCTGGTATTTGAAAAGCCAATTGGCCGAATTTAAAAAACCGCTGGCCGATCAGTTTGATTTCGATACTGTCGGCGGGTTTTATCGTGACCCAAAATCGGGACGTGAGATTTGTGCCTCCTGCCTGGCGGATGGAAAAATTACCCACCTGATGGCCATCGCGCCCGACGGCCCGCGCCGCTGCAACGCCTGCCACTCCGTCTATCGCGCCCCGCTGAAAAAATAAATTCGCAGCCTTCATCGCGGTCCTTTCGTTTTTGGTTTTTCGGAAAGAAGATTTTGAAATTCAGCGGAAAGAAGAGGTTGAACTTTTTCCATCTGCTCAATCGCGCAAAGCATTTCCGCGACTTTGCTACGCGCCGGATGGTTTGCTTTCAGCGTTTCTTGAATCGCGAGCAACAATTGTTTCCGTTTGGAAACGGAATCCGGCAATGTATCGACAGCGTGAAGCGCGAGAAGCGAAAGAGAGGTGCTCATCGTTTTGCCTTTCTTGCCTTAGGCAACTTTCTGATTTTCTCCATCAGGCGAAGCGAGGAACTGTGGCCATTGAGCACATTTGAGAGATAGGGATACGAAACTCCGAGGACTGGCGCGGCACTGCGGTAGGTGTAGCCTTTATTTTTTAACGTGACTTTTTCGGCTTCGAGTTCCATAACGGTGCTGTTATAGGTTTAACAATAGTTGACATTGCCAAGTTTCGTCAACAATAAACTTGTCATTGCCAAGATTAAATTTTGAACGAGATTTACAAAACTGCTGAGCAGATCGAGTTTGCTGAATTGAAAAAGGCATCCGGATGGAAGGCCGTTCGCATTGCGGAAGAATTAAATTTAAGCGAGGGCGCCGTGAGTAAAATTTTGTCAGGTCAACGGAATCCAGGCGCGCAAACGCTTGAATTGTTTCGAATAAAAACGACGTCAATAAATTCTGAAAAAAATTTAGAACATTCCTTGGACAGCGGTGTCAGTAAATCTGAATCTCAAACAAAGCGCGTTGTCCTCCCATCCGCTGGAAGGGAAAAAGTGTTTTCAACTCACGAACAACCAGGCGGAAAACAGAGCGACGATTTGGAGCTCAACAAGGCATTGTCCGGTCTGGAATATTTGCGTCACGTAGATCCTTTGGCCTTTGACCTCATCAAAAATAAAATTGAAATCTGCGAAGAGCGGGCGCGACACGAATCTCAACATCCAACCAAAAAGAAAAAGTGAAAACTACACTTCTGATTCTACTCGCCAGCTCTGGAATGTGCGCGGCTCAAACCGGCGTTGTTCTGATCGGGACGGTTCTCGGCCAAACGGATTTCGAAAAAACAAACGATCTGGTTTGTGTTAAATCTTTAAATGACGAACAGCCTAACGATCCAACAGCCCCAATCGAATTTCAGGAAACCGGATGGTTCTTCGTTCCGACAAAAAAGGCCGCGCCGTTTATTCACGGAAATATATTTCAAGCCGTCGGCACAAAAGGTTATTCGACGAATTTTCCCGACCGGCAAAATTCATCTGAAAATGTTTATATCGAACTTCGTGGCGCAACCGCTGCGGACCTCGCTCGTTACCGTCATTCAATTCAGGAAATCAAACTCTCCAACCATCCAGGACTTAATATTCTTGAAACCGAGATAAAAGCTTTTGATAAATCTGATACTCGTTGGGTGTGGTCATACAAAATTACCGTGACAAACACAGCAACAATCGCCGAAAAAAAGGATATTCAGATTCAGCTGCTAGACGTGCATGGATTTGAAATGGCCCACGAGCGTTTAGAAAATATTGCGCTGGGCGGTGGTGAGGGAAAAACTCTTACTGGAAACATTCGAGTTGCACTTCCAAGCGGTTCGACCATCACAAACGCAGTTGCAAAGTTCGAATGAAAATAATTCTCCTCGCCGTCGCGTCTCCGCGTTGAAAAAATAAGTTTCTAAAATTCTATGACTGATCATTCACAAAATGCCGTGGACGTGAAAATGTTTTGCGCCTCGATTGCGGCTTATCTGAATAAAGCGTTCCCGATTTTTAAATGGGTCGTTATTCCGGACAACAGCATCAAAGGGATCGGAACGAAAGTTCCTGGAGAGTTTGAGGTGCTTTGCCGTACCCATGCCGCCGGAGCTCAAGAAAAATATGATCGTTATCTCGGCATCACCTTCGACGGCAGTGACTTTGCGGGCGAGAGCGAAGAAGTGCAGCTGAAGTTGATCAACCAAAAAGTTTTGCCACTGATCAAACAAATTTCTTGAAAAAGAATTTCAGTCTGTCACTACTAGCCGCGCACCCCGACGAATAGCGTTGGGGTTTTTATTTTGCGCGGGGCGCGTCCGTGTAGAACAAAATTTCTTCTCAGGGTAATAGGGATCGGCTTCACCAAATTTTCAGCAAAAAGACGATTAGCCCCACCGTAGGGCTAAAACTTTTCCACAGCTCTGCTTTCATCTGCGGAAGTTGAACGCACCTCACGACAACAAAGAACGTTATGCCGGGGAAAATAAATCTCTCCTCATCGTGTTCGGTTATCTCGCGCTCGCGGTCCTCGTTGTCGCGGTCTGCGGTTTTATCACCTTCCGGTTTCTTTTTTAATATGAACGAATCACTCCAGCCGCTCCTCAATCTGCTCACTGCGAAATTTCCCTGGCTGCCGACGCTCCTGATCTGGATCGGCGCGCTCCATTTGTTTTTCAATTCGCTTGGGAAATTTCTCACGCCGTGGCTGGCCGCAAAAATTTCCTACATCGTCGAGCATTCTCCGAGCGACGATCATTTCCTCGAACGATTTCTTTCCTGCGGTTTTTACCGGATCGTTCACTTCGTTTTTCTGTTGGTCGGAATTCCATTACCGACGCGCGATGATTACGAAAAGGCGTATCAGAAAAAATTGGCTGAGGGTCAACTGGTTGTTTCCAACGCGCAAAAGATTGCCGAGAAAATCGCTCTCCTGATTTTCGTTCCGTTCCTGTTGTTGGCTGGTTGCGCAACACGAACGGTTCCTGCTGGAGACGGCACGATCGTCACGATCCGTCAGTTCGACCCTGATCGCACGGCCACAGTTCTTCGCACGATGTTGCCGCCCGCCGTGCGCATCGCCGTGGCGAAAGAGCCGCAGGTCGCGCCGTGGATTCTCGACGCGAAAGTCGCCGTCTGCGCGCTGGTCGATTCCGGCAAGGTCACGCCCGCTGATTTAAAAGCGGCGGTCGGTTCCACCGGCATCAAAGAAATCGACACGCCGGAAAGCCAGGCATTGATCGAGAGCGCCTTCGCGATTTATTCCGCCGCCTACTCGGACGCGATTTCCAAACATCTCGACGCGACCAACATGATTCCGGTGCTCAAAGGCATTTGTGATGGCTTAAACGACGGACTCGGTGAGTCATCCACATTTTACCGAACCAGACCGTTGCGCGAGGCGCTCAGAGATTCATTTGGCACATCGGAAATTAAAACCGTTTGGACATTCACCACGCCGGTCATCGACACCAACCAATGAATTTCATCGGCCCCATTTTTAAATTCCTCGCCGAGTTCATGGGCTTCGCGAGCAAACGCACCGATTTGAAAAACGCCCCCGACGTGAAGGCGGCGGCCAAAGCCAACCAGGAGAATGCGAATGTCGATCGCGAAACCAAAGCGGTCTCCACGGAAAATACTCCCGACATCCAAAAAAACCTGAGCGAATGAAAACCCGCAAAGAATGTTTGATCTACACGCTGCTCTGCATGGTTCTCGTGCTGGCGGCCTGCACCGTCACGCCGCGCAACGTGAAGGATGCGCAGCCGTCGTTCGATGGCGGGCAACTCAACAGCGGTTTCCTCGGCTTCACCAATGTTTATGTGAACAACGTTCCCGGAGAATATGGCGTTCTCTCATCGCACGCGGTTGACCGCTACAACGCTTTGATCGCGAACTATGGCGAAAAATTTATTCCACCGCTGAAGTCGGGCGACGGAATTTTTCGCACCGCCGTCCTGAGCGACATCTGGTTCATCGACAAACAGCACCTTGTTTATTTCGAGACGATGAACCGTTGGAGAAAGGAAGGGAAATAATGTTCGCTGAAATTTCACCGGAAACATTTGCAGGGATGCTCGTCGCTGGTCTAACCGCGCTCGTGATCCTGATCAATCAGGGTGACGAATTTCTGGAGCGTCGCAAATCAAAGGCCGGTTCTCCGCCAAATGAACAGCTTCAGCAATCCGTCAAGGCGCTGGAAGATCGTTTGGCAAAATTGGAAACCGCTCACGACGACATTCGGGAAGCGATGCGCACCGACACTTCGGAAATTCTGACCAAGGGCGAAGAGCGCGCCGCGAAGTTGCACGAGCGGATGAATCCTGTGATTGAAAATCTCGCCTTCATCAAAGGCCAGAACGAAGCGTTTACCACCAGCTTCAACAATTTAGCGGCCGTGTTGGTCGCACAAGGAAAACAAAAATCATGACTGAGCGCGAAGCACTGATCGTAAAATTTATTCTCCGCAACTTGCGCAACCTCGATGGCGGACAGGCCGGAGAAATTCTTTTGCACGCCTCGGTCAATCTGAACATCCGACCCAACGCGCTCTTGAGCGAATTCAAAACCGCATTGGAAGCGTGTGAACAAAATCATTGGGTGATTGGAATCCGTCCGCGCATCGGTCCTGTGAAATGGAGTCTCACCGATCTGGGACAAGCCGCACTTCTGGAGATGTGAATGAATGAGCGAATCCAAAAAACTTCAGGGAGTTTCGGGCGAAAAAGAATCGCCGGAATTGACCAAGTTAAAAGCCAAGTGGCGCGGCATGGCCGACGATGCGCGGGAATTCTGGCGCTCGTTATTTATCTCGCAAACGCCGCAAGCGGAAATTCGCAAACAACTTTTCACGAAATTGAAAATCAATCTGGGGTGGGACAGCCAGTTGACCAAGTTTCGCGATTGGGAACTGGATCAGCGCGATCTGGATTTGCGGGAGGAGCGAGCGCGGGAGAACGAGCGCCGCTTGATTGCCGAACATCCCGATTGGACTCTCGAACAAATCCGCAACGAAGTTTTGCGCCGCTCTTATTTGGAGAGCATAGCGCGCGGCGATCACAAGCTCGGGCTCAAGACGGTGGACAAAGACATCAAAGTGCGATCGCAAAATTTCGAGGAGACGAAATTCAAGGAATCTCTCCGGGACAAACTTCAGGCCGGTCTCGACGAAGTAGCAGCTGCCTTCAAGAAAAATCCGCAGGCGATGGAGTTTTACAAACAAGCCCGCGCACTGGTTTCACGCGAGATGAAGTGAAAAATCTTATTAAAAACACGCGAACAAATGACGCACCGGTTGCAAACGGCGCGTCTAGCAACGCCAGCGAATTGGCGGGAGGTTCCATGTTGGATGGAACCCTCGATGCGCTTGATCAGCGCATCGAGGAGGCGGGGGCGAGCAAGGCGAATATTCCGCCGTGCCAATCGTTCAAAGAATTTTTGTTGGATTACGCCCGCGTGCTTCAGCGCGATGGCACTGGTGGAAAATATTCTCTCGCAGGCCGCGCTCCGCTCGAACTCGTCATTGATTGGCTGGATAAAATTCTGCGCAATTGTTTGAACGGCGAAACCGTCGAGATCGATGGCGTTGTTTTTCAGCCAGGACAATTGAAGGGAGCATTTGTCTCGGTCGGCGGCGGGGCGCAATGGGGAAAAACAATTCTTGAATTGAATTTGATGGCCTACGGCACTGCCGTTCGTTTCTTCAGCGTCGGTTGTTATTTGCCGGACAAAGAAAAAATGTTGGAGATCGTCCAACAGAAATTCCGGCCCAACGTCCTCGACCTCTATCCGTGGATGGCCGAGATGATCCAACTCGGCAAAATCGAAAACGCTTCTGGCAAAACGGTCGATCGCGTCGGCGGTTACACCGTCACGGACGGAACCAGAAAATCATTCGGAAATTTCTGCGGCATGCATAAGCCACCGACGTCGATCACTCTCGACCTCGCCATTCTGGATGAAGTCGATGACATCCCGGAAAAAAATATCGGTTACGTCGACGGCCGTATGACCGGTTCTCCGTTGAAGCTCACCCTTTTCATCGGCACTCAACGCGTCGCGGGCGCTGGCCAGAACGCGCGCGTCAAGCAAAGCAGTTCGCATGTCAAAATGGTTCCATGCTCCGGCTGCGCCGCGGAATGGAATCTTGAAGAAAACTTCCCACGCTGCATTCGTGTTACCGACGATCCAAATAAAATTTTCCGGCGCGGTGATTCCATCATCACTGAAGAGATGGGCCACAATCGTCGCGCTCATTATTATGCTGCGTGTCCTGATTGCGGGGAGCAGCTCGACCGTGATGCGGGTCACTACGTTGCGAAAAACCCCGAACGTGTCGCGCAGGGGAAGCTCGGGGTGCGTGTTTCGCAATTGAACATTAGCGCCATCACCGTCGATGAAATTGTCGGTGCCTGGTATTCGGCGATGGAAGATCCAACGGGCGGCGATATGGTCGCGTTCTGGTGCGACCGGATGGCGATTCCGAACGCCGGTTCTGCGCAACCAATCACGCAAAAAGTTTTGGATGAAGTTCGTTTGTTGGGAATGGGAAGCGCGAATGCTCCCGAGTCTTACGCAATGTCGCTCGCCCAATCTGAAACCGGCGCGTCGCGTGTTGCTGGAATGGACATGGGACCGCGCTGCTGGTTCTGGTGCGATGAAATTCAAAACACGTTGGTCACCCAATGTCTGTGGGCGGAATTGATCGCCAGCGGCAGCGCGCCAACGAGGGTTCCGATTTTGATGCACGCTCTGGGCATCGATCTGATTTTCATGGATGCCGGTGGAGAACCTGATCTGACCAAACGGCTCGTGCTGTCACTGAACGGTCTCGATGAATATGTCCCGCCGCAAATGCCGAAAAACGATTTGCTCAAATCACATCTGAGCAATCTCGGCGTCGGTCTGACCTGGGACGGCGCGCTCGGCAAATGGACCGGCATTCGCGCCGCTGCTGTTTTGTTTGTTGCCGGTGAAGCTAAAGGGATCGAGCAGACTGTTGGATTCACGCAGGAAGGGAAAATTTATCCGCTGATCAAATGCAATCGATCGGAATCCATCCAGACGGCCGTTAATGATTTTCTCTCACCGGCATCGGGCGTTTTGGAAATGATCGGGCCGCAAGGTTCTAAAGTGTTGCGGGCATTGCCTCGCGCCCGATTGCCTCAAACCTATATCGGCGCTGGCGTCACTCAAGCCACGCTCGACACTCATCTTTTAAATTTGCGCAAAGAGCGCGACACCAAAACTGGTGCAGAAGATTGGATCGTAGGGGTGGAGAACCATCTTGGTTTGGCAAAAGTCTATGCGCGACTGGCCGCCACGCAACATTCCACTCCACCTTCGTTGCGTGGGGCGATCACTGCCGAAATTCTCAAACAGATTTATGTCGGCGGGAATACCAGCGGATTTCGTGGTGTCCCCCAATTCGAACCCAGGAGGCTCGGATGACAACTTGCGTAGCGCCACAATCACTTTGCGCACGGCTCTACCAGGGGTCGTGTGCTAATTCCGGCAAACTTTCAGGTCGGGGTGCCTCTCGTTGGTTTCTCCTGGCGAGAATCCGCCTGACGGTTTGTCCGGTCTTTTTTTACCGTAATGGAAAATCGCTCCGTGCGCTAGAAAAACTCCTTACGCGCACAAACATGGCCTCCGCATCTGTCAAGCGCGCCTGCGCGAGTTTAAATGGGCTTAAAAGGCATTTCTGTAAGCCGTTAAACCGGCTCAACGGGATACAATTTAGCCGGTCGGTGGGTGAGTGGTTCAAACCAGCGGGTGAATTTATAGCTATTGCAGTCCCGCAAGACAGGGTCAACGGCGGCAGCACCAAAGACTGTCAGACAACTTATTGCAAGGTTGCTGGCTTGCTGAAGTCGTTCACCTGCCTACGCAAGTTCGAATCTTGCCCGGCCGTGTTTTTGCAAAATGAGGGGGTGTTCGCTTGAACACTTTTACCCGCACCTCCGGGCTTCCGCTTTCCGCGGTTGGCGGTTTACCACCGTTTCGGGCTGAGCTTTCCGCCGCTCCAGTGGATAAACGCGCTGGAACGAGGCCGGTTGTGCAATATGACAATCTCAGCGCCGCGCTCGGTCAAGTGTTGCGTCCAGAGGCCGCTTCGCGCTGGATGTTGCCTTATCTTTCCCAGATCACGCCGCAATATATTGAAAACGTTTTGCGCGGAGCGATGGCAGGAAGCCATGTCCAGGCATGGGAGTTGTTCGACCTCATGTGTGATACCGACCCGGAGATCGCTTCCTGTGTTGGGGAATATTGTGATGGCATCCTGAAGAAGAAGATCATCTTCGAGCCGTATCATGAGGAAAATGAACAACCTTCCGCCACCGCGTTGCAGAAATGCAAAGTGGTCAGCGCCGCGCTGCGCAACATGCGGCCCGATCCCAGCCGAGACGAAAATAATTTGACCCGCACGATCCGGGATCTTCTCTTCTCCCGGTTCCACGGTCAAAGCGTTTTGGAGATGGATTGGTTCGATGCTTATGGAAGCGGACAGATCAATACCGTTGATGTGGCTGGAGTCGGGAAAATCGCTGCGCCTCGTTCCACTTTTTGGGTGCATCCGGTTTGTTATGCATGGAGCGTGGAAGGTTCGCTCGGATTGCGCGTTGAATCCAACGAGATTCGTCCTGCCTCCAAAAGCGCGGCCAGAAACAAGCAAAGCAACCTGCCGCAATTAAATATCAATTATTTCCAGTCGCGCCCGACTGGATTGCAGCCGTTTCCGGCCAACAAATTTCTCATCAACATTTTTAAAGCGAAAACCGGATCGCCTTTGTCCGGCTCGGCGTTGCGACCGCTGGCTTGGTGGTGGTGCGCTTCCAATTTTTGCGGCGATTGGCTTTTGAATCTCGCGCAGTTATTCGGCATTCCTTTTAGAAAAGGAAAATTCGCGGCCGGAACTGGCGCGGAAACGATCGCCAGCATTCGCGCCATGCTGCAAAATTGCGGGAGTGCTGGTTACATTCTCTTGCCGGACGGCGCGGACGTGGAATTCATCGAAGGCGGCGGCGGAACGCAACAATCTCCCCAGGCGTTTCTTTTCGAGTTCGCCGATCGTCAGAAGCGCAAAGTCATTTTGCGACAGACGATGACTGGCAGCGGCCAGAGCAGCTCCGGCAAAGGCGGCTTGTCGGGAATGCAGGTTGAAGACGAAACCAAAGTGGATTGCCTTCAGGCCGGAGCGAATCATGCCTGTGAATCACTGGAACAAATGGGGCAGATGGTGCTCGCTGTCAATTATGGCGAGACGAGCGAAGCGCCCACGGTGCGATTGATGCAGGAGTCGGAAGGCGGCTTGCCCGACGCCCAACGCGATCAAACCCTGGCGGCTGCCGGATTAAAAATCGGCGTCAATTATCTCCGCAAAAAATACAGCATCCCTGAACCAACAAAGGATGAAGAGACCATCGGTGGAACTGTTATTCCTTCGCCCTCGCCAGTCACGCCAGGCAAAGAAGATTTAACGCGGATCCAGGATGATGCGGAGGCCGCAAAAAAAATTGCGAAAGAAAAAGCTTTGGAAGCGGGTGATTCTCCGGGGCACGAATTCCACGGCAACCAATGGACCGACGAAACTCTTGCGGCAGAAACCAAACCACTACGCCGCCGGCTCATGATTGGAGATGAAGTTGTTTTTGCCAACGATGGAAAGGCCCAGCGCGGATATTTATCCTTCAAAAAAGATTCCGGTGACGAAGTTGATCACGCCGAGATCGCTGACCACCCAACCCGCAAGAATGTGAAATGGCTGGCGCGAACGGGAGAAAAATCGGTTGTGCCGACGGAAAAATTAAGGATGCCGAAAGACGGATTTACGCACCGGGAATTTCAGAGCCAATCCGCCAATGCCGCGCTCGCAGTCGAAGCTGCGCAAACCGATATTCCGAAATCCAGCACTCAATTAACTTTGTCTCCTGCTGATGCGCAACCGCTGATCCGATTTGCGAAGAGCATTCCAGATAAAGAAATATTTCACGCGGATGAACACGGAGAAGAATTCGGGATCGAGACCGAGCCGCACATCACTGTTCTTTTTGGACTGACCCAACACGCGCCCGAGCCGGTGAGAAAAGTCATTGCCGGCAAAGGAGTGGTCACAGTCACTCTCGGGAAAATTTCTGTTTTTGAAAATGAGAAATATGACGTGCTCAAGATTGACGTCGAGGGGAACAAACTTCGCGAATTAAACACAGCAATTTCCGGGCTGCCCAACGAACAAAATTTTCCCGAATACCATCCCCACCTCACACTCGCTTACCTCAATAAAGGTGAAGGCAAAAAATACGATGGCGATGCGCGCTTTGAAGGAACGGAGCTGACATTTCACACCGTCACATTTTCTCCGCCGAAAATTCTACGCCCGTTCATCGGTAAACCGGAATTGTCCCTGGAAGCCTCAGATAATTCTAGGCCGGGTCCTGCATCGAAAAAATATTTTGCTGCTGTCGCGGCCGAAACTCTCGCGCCGTTGGTCAACCGGTTGAAAGCAATTCTCGCAGTGGAAGATCCCGTGACACAAAAGGAGTTGCTTGAAAAATTTCTGAAAGATGAAGAACCGAAAATCCGTGCCGCCATTCTCCATGACGCGAGTTTGTCCAAATCTCTTGAACCCGATATCGTAAAAGCTTTTTTCGGTGGTCTGGAAAAAACAAAAGCGACCGCACTCGCCGCTGGAGACGCCGATGGCCACGATTTCCACGGCAATCAATATGTCACGATGGCGGATGAAAACTGGAGTGGGACTTCCAAGGAAATGCATAAACGCGCTGATGGAATCATGCGCGGTTTTACCACGGCGATAAATCCGGAACTGGGTGAAGTCCGGTTCACCAAACAAGGCCGCAGCAAAACGCTTTTTGATAAACGGACGCCGCATGAATTCCAATCGGTGCAGGCTCTCCCGCAATTGATCGCCCGCGGCAAGGTTGTTTCTTCAGAAAATGACCGGAGCGGCCGACAGGATGTCCTGGGATTTCACAAGATCGAACACGGTTTGCAAATCGGCGAAACCAAATATCGGGCCGAGGTCACGATAAAGAAAGTGAGCGATGGCGCGATGGTCCACAAAAACTTTTACCTGCACCGGATCAAGAATGAAGCCTGAAAACAAAATGCCGACAGTCCTCATGCCAGCCCAGCCTTGCGGCCAAACAAGCGGTCCTGTCGGCGGAAAAAACATCTCATCCCTATCGGAAAAAATCAAGCTATGAAAAAACAACTCGTCACCGCATTGGAAGCCGCCGGGCTTTCGCTCGAAAATCTGCGCAGTGAAGTCGCGCAAAAAGCGCAGGGCGTAAAAAAACTGATCACGCCGACCGGCGATTCAAAAACCATTTCCACTTGTCCGAACTCTATCTGGGTGCGCGACATCATTGCGCCGGATTCAGGTGAAACGTGGAGCGCGATCGTCAGCGCCGCCGATGGAAAAACATACCAGATCAATTTCACCATCGGCAGTGGCACAGCGGCCGGCACCGTCTCTTTATCCGGAGAACCGGCTGAAGTGATTTCTCAAGTGGAATATTCTCCCGCTCCGGTGGAAGCCAGTTCAGACGATGAGGACGGACAATGGAAAACCATCAATGGCCGCGCCGTGTTCATTAAAGAGGGTGAATCATTGGACGACGCGCTCGGCCGCGGATCGAAAACAAAGGACGATGATGACGACGATAAAAAAGTAAAAGCCGCTGGTCCTTATCGTAAGTCAGAAACGCGGCACGGTGTTCAATTTAAAATTTATCACGCGGGAGGTGATGGAAAAGACGCTGGTGAAAAAGCGCGAACCGCCTCGGCGCAGGCTGAAATCCGACTCAAAGCGCAAGGGTTCAAAACGACCCGCGTTCAGACTGATTTTGATCGGAAGGAAGGCAAGAGTTACATCACCGCCCGCGATAAAAATAATCGGGAACACCATTTAGAATTTAACGGCGATTACGATTCAAAACATCCCTCTCACGCGAGCGATGCTTCACCGCAAAAAATAATTGCTCTCGAAGCGTTCTCCGTGGAAGCGCCGACGAAATTTGATGCGTTCATGGTGATGCCGGCGGGCGTTCACACCGTTTCACTTTCACGCATGGGCAAGCCGCACGAAGTGACGGTGAATGTCAACCGCGCCGGAGCGATCGCGCGCCAGGCGCAATTGGAAGCCGTCAATCGTCTCGCCACGCTCAAACCGTTCAACTGCTTCAATCACGAGAAAGGGGCGGCCAGTTGCCGCCCGCTTAAATATTGGTGGGAAGATGGATCAAAAGCCGGTCGGCCCGCTGGAATTTACGAAAGCGCAGAACCGACTTCGGCGGGACTCGAAGCAGTCGATGGAAAAGTTTACCAGGGCTGGAGCGAAACATTTTTTGTCGATAACGATTTTGCCGGACCGGAGAACCCCGCGCAGATCATCAATCCGCTCGATGCCTACAGCGATCTGGATCCAAACGATTTCCGCAACATGGGCACGCTCACCAATCGGCCCGCTTTTAAAAAATGCGCTCCTCTCTTCGCAGCGCAACCAATTTCCGGCCTGTCGCCGGCAAACGCTGGAGCTTCCAGCGGTCAGAAACACAAACCAAATGCAGATAATAAAATGAAAAAAGAGTTAACATTGGCCGAGCTCCAGGCCCGCAACGAACAATTGGAGACTTCGATCACCGAGTTGCAAGGCAAACACGATGCTGTTTCGCAAGCGCAACTTTCCGCCGCTCAATCCGAGCTGGAAACCGTGCAAACCAGAATGGAACTGGCCCGCACCAAAGAAAAGAACGCCGCCCTCGAAGCGAGCGAAACACAACGCAAGGAAGAAGCAGCCACCGCTGCCGTGCAGACGATGATCGGGAACGGTCTGATCCCGATGTTGAACAAGGAAATGCAGGCGAGTTACCACAAAAAATTTGTGGCGGACCCGACCTTGATTCCATTGCTCGCCGGAGTGAAAACGTCCATCGCCAATGGCCGAACCACCGCCGGTTCCTCGGTCGCTGTGCTCGGTTACGGCGATGTGCGCGAAGGTGCTAATCGCATTTTAAAAGCCCTTGAAGCCTGCCTTAAACAGCAGCGCCCGATCGTGGGACTTGATGCGGAATCGAATCAGCGCCGGACCGTTATCGCCCGAGACATGGCGTTGATCTATGCGAAAGAAATTCGCGGCGGCCTCGATGCTGAAGGTCGCCCGACGATCAAGGATGATTACCTGCTCGCACCGATGGAAGCGGCCGTTGATTCCGATACGCTCGGAACATTGGTCGGTACGCTCGTCGCGCAACGCACGTTGGATCTGTTCACTTACAATCTGCCGTTGATCGACCGGATCATGACCGATTTCAGCGACCTGCCTTCAGACCTGAACCAAACGGTCAAAACCCGCAAGGTGCTGATCCCGACGGTGCAGAGTTATGACAACACACTCGGCGCGGACGGCCGTCCGAATGGTTGGGGCACAGCTTCAGCGGGTCAAACCACTGACATCGACATCACGTTGGATGAACTGGTCGGCGTGCCGATCCCGTTCAGTCTCGCGACATTGTCTTCCACACAGCGCGCGCTGTTCATGGAAACAGCACCGGCAGCCAGTTATGCGATGGCGAAATATTTCATCGCCAAATTGTATGCGGTTTGCACAGCGGCAAACTTCAACAGCTACGCGGCCGTCACCGCCGCGGATGCGCAAGGTGTGATCAAAGTCCCGAACGCTTACGCAACGTATGCGGTGGGTGAAATTGATTTCGCCAAGAGTCACATCGCCAAGATCGGCGCTGCGTTCGACGCGAACGAAGTTCCTGAACAGGACCGCACGTTGCTGCTCAACGCGGGTTACTACGCGAAAGCGATTGTGGATCCTTCGCTCGTCTCGTTCTTCGCCGGCCAAAATAATCCGGAGATCGTGACCGAAGGTCGTTTGCCGATGCTCGCCGGATTCGCTCCGGTCAAAGCGGCCAACTTCCCTGGCACAAACAACCGTGTGGGAATGGCGTTGCAGAAAAACGGCTTGCTCGCGAAATCGCGCCTGCCTGCAAACCTCAACGAAATCCTGCCGGGCGCCGGCAATGGTTCCGTCACGCAGATTGTCCATCCGAAAACCGGCATGGCCATGATGCTGATCCAATACACCAATCATCAACGCGGATTCACCGAGTGGTTGCCTTGCGTGATTTTGGGTGCAGCCAAGGGCGATGCCCGCGGCGGTCTGGTCATCACCAATCAATAAAGCTCGCCTGTTCCCACTCCCGCGCAAAACGGGAGTGGGTTCATGGTGAGAGATAAGTCTTAACAAAATTTTATTATGCGAGACACGAAACGAATTGAGTTCCTGTTGGAAGGCACTCAAGAAATTCGCAAACAGGTCCGTGAAGAAATTCTGGCGGGCGCAAGTTTGCAACACGTCCATGATGAGTTGCTTGTCCACGAGCAAATCTTCACGGAACGACTGAAGGAACTCAACGCGTTCAACGCTGCGGAAAAAGAAACGGCGCGCCTTGCCTCACTGAAACCCAACGGTCCGACACTGGTGGAATTCGTGAAGGCGGGATATGCGATCGAGAATTATCCGCCTCTCGACTACGCCCCGATCCCATACAGCCAGGAACAATTGGCTGAAGCGCAAGAGATCATCGCGGCCCGCGCCGAAAAAGCTGCTGCTGAAAAAGCTGAAGCCATCGCGGCCGCCGCTAAAGAGGCCGCCGACAAAGCGGAAGCAGAAGCAAAAACTGTTGCTGATAAAGAAGCGCAGGAAAAAGCCGAAGCCGAGCAAAAGGCCGCTGCTGAAGGTGGAAACTCCGGCCCCAACCAAAACCGTAATCCAAAAAATCGCAGATAACAAACCGGCGCGGGGCCGACAATGCCCCGCGCCAAAATTCCGAAAATTCCGAATCCGAAAAACAAACAATCAAAACTCAAACACGTCAGAAAATATGAAAATAAATTATATCCTAGGTCTTCTCTTTGGTCTCTTTGGCGCATGGCTCTTCGCAATTGGTTCTCCATCGATCTACCTGATCGGAATGGCAATCCTTTGCCTGGTCTGCTTTTGCAAAGGTGTGATGCGCATCAGTTGTGGTGCGTCGGCCATCGTGCTCGCGTTATTGCTTTGCCTGCTCGCGCCGAATGCACGGGCTGGTGAAAGTTTCAACACGACCAACGTGATCCTTACCGGCGTCACGCAAATCAGTTATCCGACCAATGCGGCCGGATTGAAAACTGGCTCGGGTGTCAGCGTGCAAAACTACAGCGATGTCGGCATCGAAGTGGAAGGCGATGTTTATACTTCCAACGCAACGCATGTCGTTAACATTGACCTGGTGCGAACAGGTTTTCCGAATCCGCCTGCGGCCGCCACCAACTGGAATAACGATGCAATGACCAAGCTGGTCGTGACATTGCCGGCCGTCACCAACGGCCACTATCGGTGGAGCACGAATCTGGATCTCACATTTATTGCTCCCGCAACCTTTATCGGGATTATGCAGATCACAAATAACCTGACCGCAACTGAAACGGTTTCCAACTTTGTGGTTCGTGTGATCAAGAAGCCAACCATCGTGCAGTTCCCATAGCGACAATTAACGATTCAAACCGAGCGCTCTGTTCGCAGAGCGCTTTCTTGAACCGTTAAAAAAACCCATGGCCACATTTGGAAATTTCGCGTGGGACAATGCCAGTGCCGCGCTTGTGGCCACAAGTGGGAATCGTCGGTTCCTCCCGACGCAGTCGCGTGGAATTTGGAATGCTCGAAGTGCCACCAACAAAATAATTATTTCAGCGAGTTCCCGATTTTAAAAGCAAATGTCTAACTGGAAATCTATTGCTATCGAGAATGTCCGGCTCACGCCGCAGGAATCGGCGATGATGAAAGCCATTCAAGGGTCGGACACGATCGGCGCTGAAGTCTTGACCAGTGTGGTCAATGAATTTCGAGACGCAATCAATGGAACCGGCACCCCGCTGGGCGACGCCGGGACGATTCCTGATCTGGTCCGAGTCCATGTGATCAACCGCACGCGGTGGCTTTGGCTATGTGAATTTCCTTCGCTGAAAATTTTCCAGACCGAAGCGCGTTCCAAATTAAACGATGCCGCGCAGCAAATGTTGACTGACATCACCACTCGCAAGCAACCGGTCAACGGTCCTGATGCGGTCACCAGTCCCGTCGGCAATTGGAACAGTGAAAATAAAATCGTGATGCGAATGCATCCTGTGCCGCGGCCAGGAACACAAGCGACACCATCGAGCGGTTACGCCAATCCGGAAGGGGAAGAGGATCAATCAGCGTGAATTCCCGCGCAATGAGATTTAAAAAATGAACGCTCAAATCGCCCATAATTTTAAATACCATCCTCCCTCGGAGACTTCGCCGGTGGATCACGCGCGAATTCGTGACAAAGCGAAAGAGCTCGCGCTTTTGATCGATGAAATTCTTCCGCCTGCGTCTGCGCGGGAAAAAGCAACCGCCATCACCCACGTTGAAAGCGCAATGATGTGGGCCTGCGCCGGCGTTTGTCGTCATCCACAACCGGAACAAACTTTTTCTTCCACTGCGATCACGCGATGAAATTGGAAACTCAATTCAATCGTGGGCAGGAAGTGAAAATAGTTCCGCTGAATCGCAATGGTCGGATTGTAGCAATCTGGTTTGGGGACAATGGATTGCAATACAACGTCCGCTACTTCGACAACGCCGAAGCTAAAACTGTTTATTTCTACGAGAACGAATTGGCGGTTTTCGAAACTGCTACCGCAATCGGTTTGAAAAGTTAAATGAAACTCACCCGACACAGCATCGATCGCGGCGAGGAAAGATTGAATCTTTCCGTGCAGGCGTTCGCACGCACGGCGCGCACCGCGCTGACGTTGGGGCTGAAGCATTCGCAAACGCGTGGGAAATTAAAACGATACATCGACGCGTTGTATTTTCAGGAACGCGCCGCCACCAACATCCGGATTTATGGCGAACACGTTTATCTCTTCACAGGCGAAACGCTGATCACGGTTTTGCATCTGCCAAACGAATTCAAATCGCTCGTGAATAAAATTCGCAGCAAGGAGAGGGCGAAATGACGCTGGTTGAATTGCAAAAATTGATCGCGCAGTCGCAAGCTGACGGGAAATTGCCACGCGGGCTTTCCGCTGATGTCTTGCCGAAATTACAGCAATCTCTTGCCAGATATACCGCGCAGACCTCGGATCAAATTCTCGGAAAACTTTTGGATGAATTTAAATCCAAGATTGAAACGGCACAGTCGTTCACCGACCCGCTGGAAATGCGCGGCGCTCTGGCCGATGTGGGAAAACTTTTCGAGATGCCGACCATCGCGGACAAGATTTATCATACGTTGGAACTGACAGAACGAATCGCCGATGGGGCGGGAATATTTCTCAGCCAAAATATTTCTCCCGACGTGGTCGAAGAATATCCGGCGCTGGAATTCAAACGGCTGATGGCGCGCGATTTGCCTCGTGGATTTAAAAGAGGTCCGAAAGGCGAACTCCTCGTCGTGCCAGAAGATGCCTGGCCGGAACGCTGGAAGCTCGCGGGTGAAAATGCCGAGGACAATAATTATACTGACCCGGATGCGACCGGCGTGATGGTCGCGCTCAAATCTTCGGACATCTGGAGCTGGCTGGGCTCTACCGAACTCTTTGATGACGGGACCGATTTAAATTTCGCCCCTTTCGCATGGGAAAGCGGTTATCGCACGGTGAACGCCTCCCGGGCTTACGCCGAAGAACTCGGCTTGATTCAACCGGGCGATGAGGCCAGACCAGCGCGGTTCGACATGGCAAAACTGTTCCCGGAGGTGGGCGCATGATTACTAGCGTAAAGCCAAAGTTGAACCGCAGTGGCACGAGGAGAAAAACAATTTGGAATTTTATCTGTGAATTGTTCCGCGACAAAACTCCCGACCGAATCGTTTCAAAATTCCGCGAGCGTTTTCCCGGTCGCTGTTTGATTTGCTCATTCCACAATTATGGAGTTCGCGAATTCTTCATCAAGACCCCCCTACCTGCTCACGACTGTATTGAAGGAAAAAAGAAAGGAGCAGCATGAGCGGCGTGGCGATCTCAGTCAATGTTCGCGATGGCGCGTCAGATTTTCTAAAGAAGAAAATCGACTCTCTTGCGCCGGAAAAACTCGCGGCGAAAGTCGGACCTGCGTTGCAGGACCTGACTCGCGAACATCTCGGCAGTTTGCCCGCCAATAAAAAAGGTTGGCCATCCACAAATTTTTACGACCAGTTCGTGGACAAGGTGCAATGGTTCCCGGCCGAAAACGGTCTGGTGGTGGCGATTTTTCCGGCCACGATCCATGGACGGCAGGTCAGCCTCAATCAAAGATTTCATGGCGGCCCGATCACACCGAAGACCGCAAAGTTCCTCGCTATACCGATCTCGCCCGTGAGTTACGGAAAAGTTCCGAGCGATTTTCCGGGACTGTTTTTGCTCAAGACAAAAAAGGGCGCGTATCTCGTGCAGTCGGGCGAACAGGACACGCCGAAAGGCCGCAGCAAAACAAAACGCAGTCGCGATGCGGGAGGAAATTTCAGACGCCGCCGTCAGGCTAAATTAAATTTTCTTTTTAAACTGAAGGCGAGCGTCAACCAGAAACCTGATCCAGCCGTTGTCCCAAGTGAAGACGAATATCGCGACAAGGCACATGCCGCCATTGAACAGAATTGGAGGAACAATTGAGCCTTCCAAAATTACAAACACTGGCCAACATCACGGACTTCAACGCGCTCCAGGAAGATCTGCTCAACGCGCTGCTCAACTCGCCGCAACTCGACAAGGTCAACATCATCGAGGAAAGAAAATTTTTATTGGCGAGCGATGTGGAAATGTCCGCTGTCTGGCAGACGCAGCGCAATGGCTGTTGCGGCGCCGGAATCATCGTGGAGATGGCGCGGGCGAATGTTTCCACACCGAACGTCACCGGCCCGGCGTTCGATCTTCAATTCGGGTTCGTGGTGATCGAGGAACGCAATTCCAATTTCACGCCCGGCATCGGCACCTTCCTGATGGCCGAACAAATTGCGCAAATTATTTTCGACATCCTGCACCTTATGGCGATCGAGCCATACGGGACGCTCACCGCCAAAAATATTCTGCCGGCAAATGATTGGCTCGATGCAGATGCGGGGCTGGCCGCGCAACGCGCCACACTCGTTTTAAAAAATCCGCGCAAGCAAACGCCGCGGGTCGGACCGGTCGCGATCGCGATTGCCGAGGGTTTCGCGACACTGAGTTGCGCCACCGATCCTTCGGCCACCATTTATTACACGCAGGACGATTCGTTTCCCGGTGGAAACAATCCTGCCAAAGAAATTTATTCCGAACCATTCGCAGTGGAGAGCGGTGTAGTCCTTCGCGCCGCCGCAGTCATCGAAGGGAAAAATATCAGCGCGATCCGTCGCCTGGTCGTTCCATAAAAATCAAAACATAAACACATGAGCACATTATACGCAGGTCCCGGCAAAGTTTTTTTAAACGCCAAAGGTCTTCAGGCCAATGGCGAGAACGGAGAAATCCAATCCACGATTGAGGAAGAAACAAGCGAGGTCGCGGCGGGATTGACCGGCCGCATCACTGAACAACTGATCAACCAGGAAGGAAAAATTGTCATCACGCCGTTCGATAACTGGGGCTTGCTTGGCACGCTTTACCCGGCGCGCATCACGACACCCGCCATCGGCACGCGCCCGCACGGCGCCGTGAATGTCCCCTGCAAAATCTGGACACAGGACGGCCGCATTTACAATTTCGTGCGCAGCGCAGTCATCAAACATCCGGAACTTTCTCTCGGCATCGGCAAACCGCTTTTCGGGTCCACGGAAATTTCGTGCATCGGCGACGCGGCGAAAAATTTAGGTGATGACGATTTCCTGATGACGGCCGCCATCACCGAATCGGCTGGGGCCGATCCCGGCGGCGCCATGACGATGGCCGATTTTATCCGCGAATCATGGATCGGCGTTTGGGGAGAAGTCGATGGATTCGATGCAGTCGAGTCCGAGGAGGGATGGAAAATCGTTCCTTCCGTAAAATATTCACCCCTGAAAGTTCGCGGGCTCACACGCGCCATGAAACTGGATTCGGTCGCGTTCATGGCGAAGGTGCGACCATACGGACCGACCCACACGCAAATCCTGGCTGCGGTCGCTGCGCACACGCATGGACAACGTCTCGGCAGCGCTGATCTCGTTCTCACCTCGGCTTCAGGAAAAACGATCACGTTGAAAAATGCGGAGATCAAAGGCGCTGGATTTGATTTCGGCGGAACGAAACTCGGCAGCGGCGAGATCGGATTTGTCGCCGAAATGACATTCACTGCCGGAGCGGTCGATCCATTGATTGCCTTCAGCGCATAAGCACGATGCAGCGAACCTTCACATGGTTTGGACTCGATGATTCCGAAACGATCCTCGGAAAAGATGCGTCCGGAGATTTCATCCTGGATGATTTTCCGGACCACCGAAATGGAGTGGAAGAGTTCGAGCCGTACGATGCGCCTTACAAAATTTATTTCGACCAGAAAAATGATCAGAACCTCTTGACGTTTATCACGGCGCGGGAACATGCGGATGAAGCCACCGCGCTCGCCTTCAGCCGGGATCACCCCGGCGCGGTGCCGACGTTGGGAATTTTGGAAGATAATTCCGGCGGGACATTCCGCTATCTGCAAGGCGCAGCCATCGAAAGCATCCGGCGCATCGAAATCACCGGCCGCAGCACGAAGTTTGAATACCGGGTCAAAGGGGGCGCGTGGACCGCCACCAAAAATGCCGTTTAAACATTTATGAAATTACTTTTAAAAATCCTTTCAACATTCTTTTTGGCAACGGCGTTTTCTGCGCGCGCCAGCAACCCGACCGTTCTTTATACCGGATTCAATTTCGCCGGCGGCGCCACGCTCACGAACCGCATCACGATCGCACCGGTCTCCGCGAACACCGTCATCATCTCCGGAACAAATCTCATTGCCGGTATTCCGGTTACTTTGACCAACGGCGGTTCCACCACGTTCGCCCCCAATTTTTATCGCTGCACGTTGGAAGGAATCAATTTCGGTTTTGTCATCCAGGTGCCAGACAACACCAACACCTACAACGTCGCCTCGCTTGTTTACAGCGGTGCGACCACTTTCACCGGAACAAATTTAAATTCCACAGTCAGCATCTCCAGCGCCGATACCACGCGTGATTATCTCGGATTAAAATTGACGGCGGCCGGCGGATTGATCGCGCTCACCAATTCACCGGGCGGCGCGGAGACGTTCACCATTTCCGCAACAAACTTTTACACGAACATCATGGCGTTGCTCACGATCGCGACGAACACCATTTACACCAATCTGCTCGCGAAGATGACGACGGCGACGAACACCACTTCCACCAATCTCCTCGCGCTCGCGCTCATCGGCACCAACACCATTTCCACAAATCTTCTCGCGCAAATCACGATCGCGACGAACACGACATCGACCAATCTTCTCGCGCAATTCACCACCGGGACAAATAACATCCGGACGAACCTCACCGCGTTCATTGTCGCGCCGACCAATTCCGTTTTTTCCACGGCGACGAATTACACCGCCACTTTGACCGACGACACGATCCTGCTGAACGGATCCACGCTCACGAACACATTGCCAACGGCTGTGGGTAATCGTGGCAAGCCGTTCTCGATCATCCAGGTCACGTCATCCACCGGAATCGTCGCGACGGCCAGCGCGCAAACCATCAGCGGCGCGGCGAATTATGCGCTCACCGCGCAATACAAATACGTGCGCGTGCGCAGCAACGGAACGAACTGGCTCGTGATCGGCAGCAATTAAAAAAATAAAATTATGAAAAAACTTTTCACTTTGGCTTTTGGAATCTTGACGTTGAGCGCGGTGGCCCAGACGAACCGAATCTATTTCGACATCGGCGATCTAGGACTGGCGCCACAAGGCAACGTGCAGATCACGGTCACGCCGAAATTTACAGCCGCGATTCGCGATGGAATTTTTTTGCGCAACGATCCCATCGCGCACAAAACGGTTTTGACCAATGGGACGGCGCGAGCCTGGTTCACCAATCTCGTCTGGGGAAATTATTCTGCGAACGTTCAAGGAGTCTCCGGCACACCTTATACTTTTACCGTCACCACCAACACACTCGGCGTGGTGAATGCTGCCACACTCAGCCCGCTCGAGACGAACGCGCCGAACACCACAAACTTTTTTTACAACGCGGGCGAAGTCGATGCGTTGCTCGCCGCGTTGCCAAGTTCGAGCAACATCGTGGCGACGTTGAGCAATCACGTGGCCAGCACTTACGCGACGTCGGCGCAACTCAACGCCAAGTTCGATTCTGCGAACGGTTCTGGTAGCAATCCGATTTTCTCTGGTGCAATAGTAAATCCTTACATTGATGGAAATGGTCCTGTTACAAACTATATTGGCACAGGATTAGATGTTGATGGGAATGGAGCATCGCCAAATTATGCCGCTTCTCTTGCCGGTGGCCGATATACTTTTACGACAGATGGAGCGCCTTCAGATAACCATGCTGAAAATAATGTAGTCAGGAGTGGCGATATGGCCACCTATGTTGACTCGGTCGCATTTGCTAAAGAATCTGGAATAGGAAATAATCCGACGTTTAACGGCACAATCAGTATTCTTGGTGTTGATGGCCAACCAAACTACATCGGCTCAGGGCTTGATGTAGATGGTAATCCAGCATCGCCCGCTTACGCGGCTTCAATCGCTGGAGGATTATATACATTTACTTCAGATGGTTCTTCCTCTGACTCTCATGATGAAAATAATGTAATGCGCAGGGCAGATGTTGCCGGTGAGGTATCAGCTCTCCGTGACCTGATTGATGAAAAGCTTGATCCTGATGGTGACGGTTCTCAACTAACCGACCTCAACGCAACACAGCTTACCAGCGGCACAGTTCCGCTCGCAAGATTGCCGAGTGCGGTTCTGACCAACAACCAGGTTGGCGCAACCTCATTTAAGCCGTCGCTTACCAACGCAATCAATTTCACTGTGAATGGCGTTTTGGTTTCCAACGGTGTTGGACAGGTCACGATTTCAAATGGCATTGTCACGGCGATTAGCTTCACTGGTTCAGCAGCGGGGTTGACATCGTTACCGGCGGGGCAACTGACCGGCTCGATTGCTGATGCGCGTCTCTCATCCAATGTTCCTTTGAAAGACGGCGCAAACACTTTCACCGGCACAAATACCTTCACTCAAAACAATGCCGCGCCCGTCATTGTTTCATCCGCTTCAGCAACAAGCGGCTATGGTTCGATCAGCGGCGATCCTGCCATCTGGTCCGGTGGAACGGTGGCGTTGCGTATCTCGGGAAGCGTTTCTGTTCTCGGCCCATTGGGAATTGCCTCAGCAACAGCATCCACGCCCGTCAATCAATTCAACAATATTTCATCTGGCGTCTCGATTTCAAAAGCTGGCAGCGCTTCCTTGCTCACCAATTTTTTTGCGCGTTCGTTCAGCTCAACGAATGGAGCCTATTACCCGTCGAACACATTTAATTTTAATGTCACCAACGACATTTCTGACAAAGGTTATTGGATCGGAAATTCAAACGGTTGTCTGGTCTGCGCCACACTGACCAACGGCGTTGTCGTCTGGAAAACTTTAGCACCGTGATTTTTTGTGAGCGCTGATAAATCACTCGACATTTTAATTCAGATCCAGGCGGACCTCGAAGCGGGGAAATCCACCGTCGAGGTGTTGCGCAACATCAAGGATGCCGCCGGCCAGCTCGCGCCGGAAACCGGCAATCTTAGTGGCGCCACCGAGGAAGGCGCGAAAAAATTCAAGCTGTTTGAAAATCACGGCCACGAAGTAAAAAAGGTCATCAACGAATTGACCCGGGATTTTCCCGCAGCCGGAATGGCGCTCCGCTTTTTCGTCACGCCGATTGGCGCGATTCTGACCGGTGCAATTTTAATTTTCCGGGCGTTCAAAAAAGACATCGATGAGACGAACAAAGCCCTCGATGAACTGGGGCAGAAAGGAGCGCAATCCATCGGCAACATGCAGGCGAGTTTGAATGAAGCTCGCGAAGCCGCGGCCAAAGCCCGGCAGGATTATGAGCATTGGAGAAAGGTTGTGATGGATAAATCCGCCAAAGGGGTTGAGGCGATGGAACAAGAGCTGAGCAAACTCCATGAGCTGGATGAGGCTTACGTGAAGTCGATCGAAATTCAGATGGCGGCAGCCAAAGCAAAAGTGGAGATCGAAGAAAAAGACCCGGCGATCAAGGCAGCAAAACTGGCCGCGATCGATGCCGCCGCGGAAGAAGCGAAAAATTCCAACAGCCGCAAGACAGCTGCCGAGGAGAAAAAAACGATCGATGCGCAGCTGGAAAAAGAAAGAGAAAAAATGGCGGAAGATGCCCGTCGCGTGACAGGGACGGAAACAGTCAAAGAAGATGTTCGCCGGGCGGCCATCGAAATCAACAAAGGAAAAACTTTAGACGATGCGAAGGCTGCTCTCGCCGCCGCGCAAGCTGAGAAAGGAACACCTGAAGCAGAGAAGGCGGCCAAAGAACACGAGAAGCGGTTGGAAAAAATAAAGGCCCTCGAATCGGAAATACGAATGTATTCAAACACGCCATCGCTGGCCAATGGCGTTGGAATGAAAGACATGCAGTCGCGTTTGACCGATTTAAACATTCAGGACGGTCTCTATAAATCGCCTGAAGACAAAGAGAAGGCGGCGCAGGCCCAGATCGAAACATTTCAGAACCAACTCAAAAACAAGGGAAAAGCGGAACAGGACGTCGACGATGCACGCCTAGCTTTCGCGTCGCAGAAAAAACGGGTGGAAGATTTGGAGAAAAAGAAAACGGAGACCGACCGCAAAGCTGCCATCGAGGAACAACTGCGCCAGGAACGTGAAAAGGCGGCCGTGGTCACACTTTACGGGACCGTCAAAAATGAGCTGGGCGGCGATATGATGAGCGCGGACACCTACGCAAAAGGTTACCGCCCGCTCGTGAAACGTGTGAATCATCAGCAGCTCACACCGGAAGAACAACAAGCTGCCGATCGATACGCAGCGGAAAATAAATCAATGAACGATGCGAGCGGAAAGATCGTTCGCGAGGGTTTTGCGGCGGCGCAGTTCGAGGCGCACGGAGGGAAGTTGGACGAAACGCAAAAGCGGCAGTTGGAAGCATTCAAAACTCTGATGCAGACGATCGATGGTCATGGGCAGAAACACATTGATTTAGCAAAAACCACCACAAATGTCGTTGATGCTCTCGCTAAGGAATTAAGTTATCTGCACAATGAACAGTTAAAAATTCTGAGTCGCCTTAACACCGGCCGCGCGCCATGATCCCGGCAAATTTTATTCTGACGATGGATGTTGCCGACACGGAAAAAACGCTCGGCGGCTGGGGCTTGAATGATGAAGGGATCGTCTGGAACATCAACAATCAGACGCCCAATACGTTCACGGTGCAATCCTCTCTCGGCAGGCTCGATGTCATTCCATTTGTTCCGGATGGCGGGCGCGTGAAAATATTCGCGCGCGCCAGAAATAATTCATCGGCCGGTTTCCTCGCCGGCAGCGGGCAGAAAATCTTTGAAGGTGAACGGGTGCAGATCAAAGGGGCTGTCGCAGGGCGCAGCGCGAAACGCCATTATCAATTCGCCGGCGGCTGGTACGATCTGGAGCAACGTCCGTTAATGCAAAAAAAACTGACGAGCGCAGCGTGGGTGGATGATGAAATCGCCCGGACATTTGATTTCACGAGCGAGATCGTTTTATTTTTGCAAAATGATCTGACCGGCGAAGGATCGATCGGCGACCAGAAATTGACCGTCGGAGCGCAGCTGAGAAAAATACTCGAGTATGCGATCGATCCGAAAGGCGATGGCTCGAAAGATCATGGAGCAAATTTTCAGATTGGCGTGATCGATGCCGGTCTCGACCAGGAAGTGAACACCTACCCATGTCGCGACATCAAATGCGCCGAGGCAATCCGGATGTGTTTACGCCCGGCGCCACAGGCGGTGGTCTGGTGGGACGATACGACCGCGCCGCCGACCGTCCATGTGACATTGACGCGTCCGGAAGTTTTGTTGCCGTGGGCGGACGGAGTGAAACATGCGACGAGCGAAATGATTCCGCGCTACGATCTCAGGCTCGATTGCGTGTTGCTCATTTTTAAAATCACCGGCGACGTCAACGGCGTGCAGTACGTCAATTATGCGCGCGACAAATATCCGAACACGCCCGGCCTTGAATTTTCCCGCGGAACATTGGTGCAGACAATTGATCTGGCCGGGCCCAGTGGCAACACCACGCTGCTCGAAGCGCCGTTGACGGTGGCGGCCAATGATTTCGCCGCGGGCGGGTTTGGCGCCGGCGCGATTGAAGATCCCGAAGCGGGCGCAGCGGCTCACGATGCGACACGTCTTTCCTGGTGGGCAAAAAATGATGGCACCTTCAAAGAAACCGCGCGTTTGAAAAACGTGAAGTTCAAAAACAAAACCGGCACGCTCGTGGATAAAGACGACACCAACCTGATTCCGGTCCTCGGCGATTTTCCGAACTATGTGGTGGAAGGAACGCCGGCCGACTGGATGCCGGCGAATTTCAAACAGGCCAATTTGCGTGTCGATTATTCATGCAAAGAATTTCTCGCTGACGGAGTGACGCCAACGCAGTCGCACAATAAAAGAATGGCCAGCGCGCATCCCATTCTTACAGACGCGCCGGTCGGAGATTACGTTTACAAATCACGCCACTCAGAAGTGACCGACGCTGGCGAGCCGATCCCGGCGGCGACTTACATCGGTTTGCTTCCAGCCCGAGATGTGAACGGCGATGTGATTTACGTCGGTAAATCAATGGCGCAATTTATCTACGAACAGATGGCAGTGCTGCAATTCGAAGGGACGCACACGATCGTGGAAGGCAACGGCACTTGGAGCAACAGTATCGGCGTGCAAAACGCTTTAAGTTTGTTCGGCGCAAAATTGACGGGCGATCTCGAAAATTTGAAAACGATGAAATCGCCGGCGCAAAATATTTCGATTGAATTTTCGACCGCGAAAGTTGTGACGGAAGTTACCGTTGGACCGGCGAAACATTTGGGCGCGGGTGACATGACAGAATTATTTTTGATCAACCGGTTTCGCAACGCGGTGAATCTCAACAGCGTCATCACCGGAGAATATTGATATGCCAAACCTGCCGAGACGAACGACGCCGTTTGGTGCGACACAAGGGTTGCCCGACCTTAGCCTGAATTCTGTGCGCGCGTTGGTTCCTGGCACCGGCGTCGGCGAAGTGGCTGCTGAATACGGCGACGCAATTCTCGACGCGGAAGTTTTGATCATCGATGGACCGGCGACGATTTACGAGGAGGATGGCGTGACGGTTTACAAGACGATTGCCGCCGGAGAAAAAGGCGGCGTGCCGGTACGCTTCCGCGAGATCAACGACAATGTGAATGGCGATTGTTCGTTCAAGAGGATGGTGCCTTGTTCGTTGCCTTACAAATATTCGTGAGATTTTTCCGCGTTCTGCGTTCCGCATTAAAATATGTTCGGTTGCAAAGACCATTTGATCCTCGATGAAACTCCGCACGTCGCATCGGCTGCGATTGTGAACGGCGGCGAAGGTTATACTCGGGCAACGGCTAAGGTGAACGGGACGTTCGAGGTGCGGCCGCGTTTGCGATTGATCATCGCGCTCGGCGTGATTGTGCGTGCGGACGTGATCGATCCCGGCCGTGGTTGCACATCGGAATTGACCGTCACCGTTTCCGGAGATGGTACCGGCGCCGTCATCACTGTGGCCATCGGCGGCGGCGCGGCGGTTTACAAAAACACGACGACGGTACCCAATCCCGATTGCGCGACCGGTTGCATCGCGACAACTCCGCCCGGTGTTTGCGATCCGACTGATGTTCCACCGTCGCCACGTCCCGTTTGCGATCCTGGTTCGTACGACAACACCACCAATCCGGACGGGACCAACGCGCGCACTTGTCACGCGAACACTTG